>Ga0307515_10000501_pt1 | contig 93663 bp, 78 predicted proteins | sample 17_EM_MG_FD_194513 | JGI IMG/M metagenome (GOLD analysis project Ga0307515, IMG submission 194513) | Populus trichocarpa ectomycorrhiza microbial communities from riparian zone in the Pacific Northwest, United States - 17_EM | ecosystem: Host-associated > Plants > Roots > Unclassified | place...
GTACCAGTCCATGTTCGCCGACGGGTCCACCACGTTGTCGCCGGCCAGCGCCGAGATCGGGATCGCGGTGATCTCGGGGACGCCCAGCTCCAGCGCGTACGCCGTGAACTCCTCGGCGATCGCCGCGAAGACCGTCTCCTGGTAGTCGACCAGGTCCATCTTGTTGACCGCGAGCACCACGTGCGGGACCCGCAGCAGCGCCGCGAGGGCGGCGTGCCGGCGGGTCTGCTCGACGACGCCGTTGCGGGCGTCGATCAGGATCACCGTCAGCTCGGCCGTGGAGGCACCCGTCACCATGTTGCGGGTGTACTGCACGTGACCGGGGGTGTCGGCGAGGATGAACCGGCGCTTGGGTGTGGCGAAGTAGCGGTAGGCGACGTCGATGGTGATGCCCTGCTCGCGCTCGGCTCGCAGCCCGTCCGTGAGCAGCGCCAGGTCGGGAGCGTCCTGCCCACGGCTCGCCGAGGCGCGCTCCACGGCCTCCAGCTGGTCGGTGAGGATCGACTTGGAGTCGTGCAGCAGGCGGCCCACGAGGGTGGACTTGCCGTCGTCGACGGACCCGGCGGTGGCGAACCGCAGGAGCGTGGTCTCGGACAGTTCCGGGAGTTCCGTGGTCGTGCTCATGGCTAGAAGTACCCCTCGCGCTTGCGGTCTTCCATCGCGGCCTCGGACATCTTGTCGTCGGCGCGGGTGGCACCCCGCTCGGTGAGCCGGGAGGCGGCGATCTCGGTGATGACGTCGGCCAGTGTCACCGCGTCGGAGTCGACGGCACCCGTGCAGGACATGTCGCCGACCGTGCGGTAGCGGACCTGCCGCTTCTCGACGGTCTCGTCGGCCTTCGGGCCGCCCCACTCACCGGCGGTCAGCCACATCCCGGCCCGCTGGAACACCTCACGCTCGTGCGCGAAGTAGATGTCCGGCAGCTCGATGCCCTCGCGGGCGATGTACTGCCAGACGTCCAGCTCGGTCCAGTTGCTGAGCGGGAACACGCGGACGTGCTCGCCGGGCGCGTGCCGCCCGTTGTAGAGGTTCCACAGCTCGGGGCGCTGGCGACGCGGGTCCCACTGCGAGAACTCGTCGCGGAGCGAGAACACCCGCTCCTTGGCCCGGGCCTTCTCCTCGTCGCGCCGACCGCCGCCGAAGACCGCGTCGAACTTCTCGGCCTGGATCTTCTCGGTCAGCGGAAGCGTCTGCAGCGGGTTGCGAGTCCCGTCCGGCCGCTCCTTCAGCACACCCCGGTCGATGTACTCCTGCACGGACGCGACACGCAGCCGCAGCCCGTGCCGCTCGACCGCGCGGTCCCGGTACTCAAGGACCTCGGGGAAGTTGTGCCCGGTGTCCACGTGCAGCAGCGAGAAGGGGATCGCCGCGGGGGCGAAGGCCTTCAGCGCCAGATGCAGCATGACGATGGAGTCCTTGCCGCCGGAGAACAGGATCACCGGCCGCTCGAACTCCCCCGCCACCTCACGGAAGATGTGCACGGCCTCGGACTCCAGCGCGTCCAGGTGGGAGAGGGCGTACGGGGCGCCCGTACCCTCCGCCGGCTTGGCAACGGTCGTCGTCATGCCAGTCCCCTCTCGGTGAGCAGCGCGTGGACGGCCGCCGCGGACTCCTGGACGGTCTGGTCCTGCGACTCGATCCGCAGATCGGGCGTCTCGGGCGCCTCGTACGGGTCGTCGACCCCCGTGAGCCCGGTCAGCTCGCCCGCGGCCTGCTTGGCGTACAGACCCTTCACATCGCGTACGGAGCACACCTCGACAGGCGTCGCCACATGCACCTCGATGTACGCGGCGCCGCTCTCCTGGTGCCGCTTGCGCACCGCCTCGCGACTGTCCGCGTACGGCGCGATCACCGGGACCAGCGCCTTGACGCCGTTACGGGCGAGCAGCTCGGCGAGGAAGCCGATGCGCTGCACGTTCGTGTGCCGGTCCTCGCGGCTGAAGCCGAGGCCCGCCGAGATGAACTCACGGATCTCGTCGCCGTCGAGCACCTCGACGAGGTGGCCCTCCTCGCGCAGCCGGCCGGCCAGCTCGTACGCGATGGTGGTCTTGCCGGCGCTCGGCAGACCCGTGAGCCATACGGTGGCTCCGGTCGTCACAGGTGTCTCCTGGTCCTCGGGGATCGCGGTCTGGGGCTGGGTCTGGGTCCGGGCCATCAGCCGTGCAGTCCGCACTCGGTCTTGCCGCGGCCCGCCCAGCGGCCGGCGCGCGCGTCCTCGCCCTCCAGCACCCGGCGGGTGCAGGGCGCGCAACCGACGGACGCGTAGCCGTCCATCAGCAACGGGTTGGTGAGTACGCCGTGTTCGGCGACGTACGCGTCCACGTCGTCCTGCGTCCAGCGGGCGATCGGGGAGACCTTGACCTTCTGCCGCTTCTCGTCCCAGCCGACGACCGGGGTGTTCGCCCGGGTCGGGGACTCGTCGCGGCGCAGGCCGGTCGCCCAGGCCGCGTACCCCTTGAGGCCCCGCTCCAGGGGCTCGACCTTGCGCAGCTTGCAGCACAGGTCGGGGTCGCGGTCGTGCAGCTTCGGCCCGTACTCGGCGTCCTGCTCGGCGACGCTCTGGACCGGGGTGAGGGTGAGGACGCGGACGTCCATCACGGCCTCGACCGCGTCACGGGTGCCGATGGTCTCGGGGAAGTGGTAGCCGGTGTCGAGGAACACGACGTCCACACCGGGCATCGCGCGGGAGGCGAGGTGGGCGACCACCGCGTCCTCCATGGAGGAAGTCACGCAGAAGCGCTTGCCGAAGGTGGCTGTGGCCCACGTGAGGATCTCCAGTGCGGAGGCGTCCTCCAGGTCACGGCCCGCCTGCTCGGCGAGTGCCTTCAAGTCGTCGGTCGTACGCTCTTTCTGAACGGTCGTCATATCTCGTCCCCTCCACCGTCATTGCGCTGAAGTCCACGGGACAGCAGCCCGAGGAACTTCAACTGGAAGGCTCGATTGCACGCTCCGCATTCCCAGGCGCCATGGCCCTGCTCGTTCGGACGCAGGTCCTCGTCGCCGCAGTAGGGGCAGTAGAAGGGGGCGGCGCGCTCGCTCATGACAGGGACTCCTCGGAGGCACGGGTCGCCCACGTGGCGAAGCGTTCGCCGTCCTCGCGCTCCGCCTGGAAGTTCTTCAGCACACGCTCGACGTAGTCCGGCAGCTCCTCCGAAGTCACCTTCAGACCACGGACCTTGCGGCCGAAACCGGCCTCCAGACCGAGGGCGCCGCCCAGGTGGACCTGGAAGCCCTCGACCTGCTCGCCCTCGTCGTTCAGGACCAACTGCCCCTTGAGACCGATGTCCGCGACCTGGATACGGGCGCAGGCGTTCGGGCAGCCGTTGATGTTGATGGTGACCGGCTCGTCGAACTCCGGGATACGGCGCTCCAGTTCGTCGATCAGGGAGGCGCCGCGCGCCTTCGTCTCGACGATCGCGAGCTTGCAGTACTCGATACCGGTGCAGGCCATCGTGCCGCGCCGGAACGGGGACGGCTTGACGGTCAGGTCGAGCGCCTCCAGGCCCTCGACCAGGGAGTCGATCTGCGCCTCTTCGACGTCGAGCACGATCATCTTCTGCTCGACGGTCGTACGGAGGCGGCCCGAGCCGTGGGCCTCGGCCAGTTCGGCGATCTTCGTGAGGATCGTGCCGTCCACGCGGCCCACGCGCGGGGCGAAACCGACGTAGAAGCGGCCGTCCTTCTGGCGGTGGACGCCGACGTGGTCGCGCCAGCGGGCGACGGGCTGGGCCGGGGCCGGGCCGTCGACGAGCTTGCGCTTGAGGTAGTCGTCCTCCAGGATCTGGCGGAACTTCTCCACGCCCCAGTCGGCGACCAGGAACTTCAGGCGGGCGCGGGTGCGCAGGCGGCGGTAGCCGTGGTCGCGGAAGATCGAGATGACGCCCTCGTAGACGTCCGGGACCTCGTCCAGCGGGACCCAGGCGCCCAGGCGCTGGCCGATCTTCGGGTTGGTGGACAGGCCGCCGCCGACCCAGACGTCGAAACCGGGGCCGTGCTCGGGGTGCTCCACGCCGACGAACGCGATGTCGTTGATCTCGTGCGCCACGTCGAGCAGCGGCGAGCCGGAGATCGCGGACTTGAACTTGCGGGGCAGGTTCGAGAAGTCCTTGTTGCCGATGATCCGGCGGTGGATCACGTCGATGGCGGGCGTGCCGTCGATGATCTCGTCCTCGGCGATCCCGGCGACCGGCGAACCGAGGATGACGCGGGGCGTGTCACCGCAGGCCTCGGTGGTGGACAGACCGACCGCTTCGAGCCGCTCCCAGATCTCCGGGACGTCCTCGATGCGGATCCAGTGGTACTGCACGTTCTGCCGGTCCGTGAGGTCGGCCGTGCCGCGCGCGAACTCCTGCGAGATCTCGCCGATCACCCGCAGCTGCTCGGTGGTGAGCCGGCCGCCGTCGATCCGGACGCGCAGCATGAAGTACTTGTCGTCCAGCTCCTCCGGCTCCAGGATCGCGGTCTTGCCGCCGTCGATCCCGGGCTTGCGCTGGGTGTACAGCCCCCACCAGCGCATTCGGCCGCGGAGGTCGTTCGGGTCGATCGAGTCGAAGCCGCGCTTGGAGTAGATCGTCTCAATGCGTGTCCGCACATTGAGACCGTCGTCGTCCTTCTTGAACTGCTCGTTGCCGTTGAGGGGGGTGAAGTGTCCGGCGGCCCACTGACCCTCACCGCGGTGACGGCTCACCTTGCGGCGGGGCGCTGCGGCTGCAGGATTCTCAGGGGTGGCGGCCATGGTTCTACGTCCTCCGGGACAGGCGGGTGATCGGCTCTGACCTGCGTGTACGGGCGCATGCGGGCATACGCGCGCGTCTTTGCGCAGTATGAGGCAGATACGGGGAAATCCGGCGGTGCTGCGGCTCGGCTAGACGGCCGGACAGATGGCGCTGGACATGCGGCCGAGGTCGACGTGCCGCCGACTCACCAAGGCAATTCCAGTTCCGGACATGACGGAAGCGTGTCACGGCGTTCTGGACACAGTCCAGCTTCGTCCGCCATGCGGACACCCTGGTCTCGATATGCGAGACGAGGGTGTCATCGGTCACAAGGCGCGCACGGCGTCTTGTCGGCGCAGGTCAGGCGCGGTAAGCGCCCGGCCAGGGGCCCGGGGTGGGCGCCTGGGTCACCTCCTCGACCTGGGTGTCGAAGAGCTTGAAGCCCCGGCGCTGGTAGTTGTCCATGGCATGCACGCCGTCCAGGCTGCAGGTATGCAGCCAGACCCGCTTGGTGGGCGCCCGCCCGGGCCAGCGGTCGGCGAGGTCCCAGGCGCGGGCGGCGCCGTAGGAGAGGAGGTGGCCGCCGAGGCGGCGGCCGCGGAAGGCGGGGATCAGGCCGAAGTAGACGATCTCGACGACTCCGTCGTCCTGCGGCTCCAGTTCCGCGTACCCGGCGGGCGTGCCCCGGTCGTACACGACCCACGTCTCCACGCCCGGCCGGTCCAGGTGCTCCTGCCACTGCGCGAACGTCCAGTGCAGCCGGTCGATCCAGAGGATGTCCCCGCCCACGGACGCGTACAGATAGCGGCTGAACTCGGGGGAGGGCACCTCGGAGCGGGCGATCCGCACGTCCCCCTCCGGCGCGATGGCCGGGAGGAGGTCGCTCGGGTCGGTCTGCTCCAGGGACCAGGTGGTCACCGGGATGTTCGTCATGCCCGTCAGGGAATCATCCGGCCGTGGGATCTGTCGATCAGTGGATCAGCCCAGCGAGCTGTCGATCGAGTTCAGCGGCAGCGCGAACAGCATCCGGCCGGAAACCGACCAGACCTCGCCGGTCTCCTGCCAGTAGGAGAGGGAGTCGCTCTGCGCGCTCCAGCACCGGTGCGTCTCGTCGGACCCGCACTCGGTGGCCTTGGCGCCCTGCGTGTCCTGGCGCCACATCGAGCCCCGGCCGCCGTCCGTCCCGGCCGCGCCGCCCACGTACCAGGCGGACCCGACCGCGAGCACGCCCCCGGAGCCGTCGACCTTCGTCGCGTACGCCTCCTCGGGCACCGCGCGCCCCGCCGAGTCGGTGGCGAGCAGCCCCGGACGCGCCGGGTCCAGGCTGAAGGGGTAGCGCCACAGGTGCTTCGCCCCGCTCGCGACCAGACTGTCCGGAACCGTGCTCCGGTCCAGGGACAGACCCGCGGGCCGTACGGCCGCCTTGCCGCCGGCCAGTCGGTACGACCCGATCGCGGGCAGCACATACCGGTACCCGGCCGCCGACCAGCCCTCGCGCACCCGGCCGACCGCGGAGGCCGTCACCGTGGTGCGCTGGATGCGGTTCATGTCGTACACGTACAGGGCGTCGCGGGTCCCGCCGCTGGTGGTGACCAGGAGTTTGTCCTGGTACCAGACCATGCCGGAGATCTTGGAGACGAGCCCCCGATAGTCACGTCCGCCGTCGGTCGGTACGGCCAACAGGGCCCAGGTGTACGTGAGATGAGCGGGGTCGGCGGCGTTCACGAAGCCGACCCGGGCCAGGCCGCGGGAGGTGGCGCTCCAGCCGGAGAGGATCACCCGGTTCGAGCCCCACCAGCCGTCCTCGTCGGCGTCACCCGAGGTGGTCACCGAGCGGGGCGTCCACGCCGGGTCGGCCGCGTCGCCGCTGTCCCAGCAGTACGCGCGCGTGGCCGCCGGTTCGACGGGCAGCGCCGACTTCTCGTCGGTCGTGCAGTCCGCGGCGTCGCGCAGGGTGTGGTCGGCGCTCTTCAGAACGGCGTCGACGCCGACCGGGCGGCCCATCGCCGAGGAGAGCCGGTCCAGGGACTGCTGTGGCTCCAGGTGCTCCCGCAGCTGCAACGCGCCGAGGTCGGAGGCCGAGGTGAGGGGCTTCAGCGCCCCGGGATCGGAACCGACCGTCGCCTGCGAGGCGCTGATCATCGTCGCGGCCGCGGTGAGGCCGAGCGCAGCCCCGGTCAGCACGGCGCGCAGCGCCCTGCCCCGCCTGCGCCGACGATGTCGCCCACGTGCACTCATAGTGTCCTCCCGAGGCGAGCCAACTGCGCCTGGTGATCCGTGCGTTGACCAGGGAGCAGGTGGGGTGGCCCGTAGGGGGATGCTACGGCAGTCCTGGCCGCCCCATGGGTAAGACCCTGCAAATATGCGGAAGATGCTGCCGGACGTGTCATTTGCGCCACCTGTCCGCTACGCCCCGCCACGGAACCGGGCCCGCTCCGCCACCTCCGCTACGGCACCTCGACCGACGTCCGCCCCCTCGCCACCCCCGGCGCCGTCGAGTGCGGCAGCAACTCCCGCGGGTCCTCCGGCCACAGCACCTCGACCTCCGCGTCCTCGCGGAAGCGGTACGGCCGGTGCTCCAGGAACGCCCCGAGATAGCGCCGTACCCGCGACATCTCCGCGCGCACCGTCACCGTGCGGCCCGGGTCGCCGAACATGTCCTCGGCCAGGGCCGCGGCGCTGCGGCCGGTGCGGTGCAGGGCCAGTAGATAGAGCAACTCGGCGTGCCGGGGGCTCAGTTCATGGGTCCAGGAGCCCGCGCTGCCGAAGGCCGTCACCGACCAGCGGCGCGGCAGCGTCAGATCGAGCACGATCCGGGTGGCGGCACCGGGCACCGGCTCGTCGGCGGCGCGGATCAACCACCCACCGGCCAGCGGCTCCAGAGAGCACAGCCCGAGCGAGGGCAGCCAACGGCGGCCCTCGGAAGGCGACTTGGGCAGCGCGATCCGCCTCACGTACGGCATTCCGGTGACCGCCGCTGTCCAGCCGTCCCGGTCCACCACCAGGGCCCGGCCGCCGATGCGGGGCAGGATCGGCGCCGCCACCGCGCGCAGCCGCTCCAGCGAGGTCAGATGCAGCTCGCGCAGCCGGGCCTCGGCGAGTTTGGCCACCGAGTCGACCCAGGCGAGGGTGGCCGGGTGCATGGTCTCCAGCGGGCCGCTGACATCGACGACACCGATCAGCCGGCCGTCCCTGGGGTCGGTGATCGGGGCGCCCGCGCAGGTGAACGAGGCCAGCGCGCGCGAGAGATGCTCCCCGGCGAAGACCTGCACGGGCCGCCGTACGACCGCCGGGGTGCCCACGCCGTTGGTGCCGACGACGTCCTCGCGCCAGTCGGTGCCGACCTCGATGCCGACCTCGTCGGCCTTGCGCAGCACCGCGGCGCTGCCCTCCCGCCACAGCGCGCGGCCCTCGTCGTCGGCGACCAGCACGATGTGGTGCGCGGCGTCCGCGACCGACACCAGACCCTCCCGCAGCACCGGCAGGACATGTCTCAACGGGCTTGTGCCGCGCCGCCGTTCGACCTCCTCACGCGACAGCAGCCCGGTCCGCAGATCGTGGTCGGGGTGGGTCCCGCCGCGTAATGCGCGCTCCCAGGACTCCTCGATCACCGGGCGCGGCGCGGTGCGGGCGCGCGGTGGGGAGGGTGGGGTGTGCCGGGCGTCGCTCAGCATCCGGGCCGTCCGCGCCGCGTCGACGGTGGCGCGCCGTGACGGGCCGACGGGCGGGTTCGCCATGGGTCCTTCTCTCCGGTCCCGTATTCGACTGCTGTTCTCATGTCGGCTGTGGTTCTCGTATCGACTGTTGGTCTCATAGTGCCGCTCCGCGGTGACGGAGGGAGACAGTCCGGACACAGTGGCCACCAAGTTGCAACCCTCTGCAACCCTGGTGAACAGCCGTACGGTGGCTGAGACTTGTTGCAGCTGCGAGGGTGGTGCCGTGTCGGCGCAGCACCACCCTCGCGTCGTGCCGGTGCGGTTCAGGCCGTCGGCCGGGCCCGTTCCGCGATCGACGTCAGGTCCAGACTCGGCGGCAGGGTCCCGAAGGTGGTGCCCCAGTCGCCGCCCAGCCGCGAGGCGCAGAACGCGTCGGCGACCTCCGGCGGTGCGTGCTGCACGAGCAGCGCCCCTTGGAGTACGAGCGCCATCCGCTCAACCACGCGCCGGGCGCGGCCCTCGATGCCCTCCAGATCGGCGAACTCGGCGAGCAGGTTCTTCATCGCCCCGTCCAGCCGGTGATCGGCGCCGCGCACCCGGCCGACCTCGACGAGGAAGGCGTTCAGTGCCTGCGGTTCGCGCTGCAACGCCCTTAGTACGTCGAGGGCTTGGATGTTCCCGGCGCCCTCCCAGACCGAGTTGAGCGGCGACTCCCTTACCAGGCGCGGCAGTCCGGACTCCTCGCCGTATCCGTTGCCGCCCAGGCACTCGGCCGCCTCGACCGCGACCGGCGAACAGCGCTTGGTCACCCAGTACTTGGCGGCCGGCACCGCCAACCGCAGGAACGCCAGCTCCTGTTCGCCACCGTCGTCGTAGGCCGCCGCGAGCCGCAGCGCGAGCGTGGTGGCCGCCTCCGACTCCAGGGCGAGGTCGGCCAGCACATTGCGCATCAGCGGCTTGTCGAAGAGCCTGCCGCCGAACGCCTCGCGGTGGACGGTGTGATGGACGGCCTGCGCGACGGCCTGCCGCATCAGACCGGCCGAGCCGAGCACACAGTCGAGCCGGGTCGCCGCGACCATCCCGATGATGGTCCGCACCCCGGCGCCCTCGTCGCCGACCCGGCGCGCCCAGGTGCCGTCGAACTCGACCTCGGCGGAGGCGTTCGACCGGTTGCCCAGCTTGTCCTTGAGCCGCTGGAGCAGGAACACGTTGCGGGTGCCGTCCGCCAGCACCCGGGGCACCAGGAAGCAGGTCAGTCCGCCGGGTGCCTGTGCCAGCACCAGGAAACCGTCGGACATCGGCGCCGAGCAGAACCACTTGTGGCCGGTCAGCTCGTACGTCCCGTCTTCGGCGAGCGGGCGCGCCTCCGTCGTGTTGGCGCGGACGTCGCTGCCGCCCTGCTTCTCCGTCATGCCCATTCCGAAGACCGCCCCGGCCTTGAGGTGGGCGGGCCGCAGCTCACGGTCGTAGACCAGGGACGTCAGCCGGGGCTCCCACTCGGCGGCCAGCGCGGGGTCGGCGCGCAGGGCGGGCACCGCCGCGTGAGTCATCGACAGCGGGCAGACGTTGCCCGCGTCGACCTGGGTCCACACCAGCAGTCCGGCGGCCCGGCGGACATGCCCGGACGGGCGGTTCCAGGCGGCGGTCAGCCCGGCCGACACACCCTTGCCGAGCAGCCGGTGCCAGGCCGGATGGAACTCGACCTCGTCGATCCGATGGCCGTAACGGTCGTGGGTGCGCAGGCCCGGGGGGTTGTCGTCGGCCTGCGCACCCCACTCCTGGACCTGGGCCGAGCCGGCGGCGCGGCCCAGTGCGGACAGGTCGCCGCGGACCTCGTCCAGCAGTCCGGGTGCGGTGTGCCGTTCGACCGCCTCCGTCAGGACGCGGTCGGCGGTGAAGACGTCGTATCCGACCAGTGGGGGAGTCTGGTTCGTCACGGTATGGGTGGTGCGTGCCATGGCTGGAACCTACCCGTGGGGACGGTGGTGGTCTGGATCTCCACTGCGCGGTGCTGTGGAGATCCACCCTGGCACAGCCGTCCCCGCCGACGTCAGGCCGAGCGGGACATGGTCGCCAGCATCGCGGTCTCGGGCGCCTCCTCTTCCAGCCAGCCAGTGCGGTACACCGTGTCCAGATAGCGTTCGCCCAGGTCAGGAGCGATCGCCACCGCCGTGGTGCCGTGCCGGCCGTTGCGGGCGAGCCACTGTTCGGCCCCGCTGACGACCGTGCCGGTGGACCCGCCGAACAGGAAGCCCCGCGCGGCCAGCCGACGGCAGGTCGCCACGGTGTCCGGCTCCTCGACATGGATCACGTCGTCGATGTACGACGTGTCGAGGAAGGGCGGCGCCACGCTGGTGCCGAGCCCGGGGATCATCCGGGGCCTCGCCTCACCGCCGAAGGTGACCGAGCCGACGGCGTCCACGGCGACGATCCGCACCCGGCGCCGCCACTGCCAGAACCAGCGTGCGCAGCCCATCAGCGTCCCGGTGGTGCCGGCGCCGACGAAGAGCACGTCCAGCTGCGGGAACCGGCGGGCGATGGCGGGTGCCGTGGTGCGGTAGTGCGCCCGCCAATTCCCTTGGTTGCTGTACTGGTTGAGCCATACGTACCGCTCGTCGGAGGCGCACAGCGCCCGCACGTACGCGATCCTGGCGCCCAGGAAACCGCCGTGCACGTCGGGTTGGTCGATGACGTGGACCCGGGTGCCGAGCGCCTCCATCAGCTGCACCGTGGGTACGTTGCAGCGTCTGTCGGTGATGCAGAGGAAGCCGTAACCGCGGCTCGCCGCGATCACGCTCAGTGCCACCCCCAGGTTGCCGGACGACGACTCGACCAGCACCGAGCCGGGCCGCAGGATGCCGGCCCGCTCGGCGGCGTTCACCATCTCCGTGGCGGCCTTGAGCTTGACCGAGCCGGCGAAGTTGAACCCCTCGCACTTCAGATAGAGCGGCAGTTCCAGCGCTGCCCGCAGGTCGACGTAGAGGTCGTCCTCGTTGAACTCCGCGGGATCGGAAATAACAGCCATGTTTGTTTTCCCCCTAGTGGTGCGCCACGATCTGCGTCAGCCGTACCGGCGCAGCTCGTGGAAGAAGCCGTCGACGACGTGGAGTTCGCCCCTTCGAACCACTTCGTCGTGGACGAACCTGCCGACCGCGAGATCGAGCACCCCCAGGCCGAACGGCGAGAACACCACCGTCCGGTCGGTCGGTACGCTCACGCGGCCTGTCATGACGTCGTCCAGCGTGCCGTCGATGAACTCCCGCCCCCCGGTGGCCTGTTCGGCCAGGTGCGGTGAGGTGTCGGCCTTCAGGCAGTGCTCGACGTCGTCCACGAAGTTCGCGGACGCGAGCAGGATCGCCGGGTCGAGATCCCGCAACGACACGTGCAGGACCAGCGGATGGTGGTCGAACCAGGCCGGATCGTGCACATGCGGCGAGCCGGCGACGGTCGCGAAGACCACCAAGTCGCTGGAGCGGATGAGCCCTTCGGCCTTGTCGTGCACCGTGAGCCGCCCCGGAGCCCCCGACCGCTCCAGATACCCCCGGAACCCCTCCGCGCTCTCCGCGGACAGGTCGTACACGCCCGTCTCCTCGAACTCCCAGCCGGTGGCGCGGAGATGGGTGTGGATGTAGCGGGCGATCAGTCCCGTCCCGATGAAGCCGACCCGCAGCGGCCGTTCACGCCCCTGGCTGAGCTTGTCGGCCGCGAGCGCCGCCGAACTCGCCGTACGGGTCGCGCTGATCACCGAACTCTCCAGACAGGCATACGGATAGCCGGTGTCAGGGTCGTTGAGGATCAGCACCGCCGAGGCCCTGGGCAGCCCCGACCCGGTGTTCCCCGGGAAACTGGAGATCCACTTCAGGCCGTCCACCCGCTGCGGTCCGCCGAGTGACGCGGGCAGTCCGATGATCCGGGACGACGGGCGGTCCGGGAAGCGCAGGAAGAACGACGGCGGGTTCACCGAGTCGCCCGCGCCGTGCAGCCGGTAGGTGGCCTCCACCAGGGCGCCGATCTCCGACTCCCGCCCGGTCAGGGCCTGTTGGACCTGTTCGCCGCTGATCACCGCGAAGGAAGGTGTGTCGATGCTCATGCGGCCCTCCCGCCGGCCGTCGGGGCGAGGTCGCTCAGGCGCACCGGATCGCCGAGCCCGGCGAGCACCTCGCGCGGCCCCTCGAACGGCTCCCTGCCGTGCGCGGTACGGATGTTGTCCACCAGCAGCAGATCCCCCGACCGCCACGGCTCGCGCCGCACGTGCCGGTCGTAGGCCTCGTTGATGGTCGTCACGATGCCCGCGTCGACCGGATCGCCGTTCCCGAAGCGGGTGTTGAAGGGCAGCGCGTCGGCGCCGTAGACGTCGACGAGGTACTCGCGCACTTCGGGCTCCATCGTCCACTCGTTCAGGAACGCGATCTGGTTGAACCAGCAGCGGCGTCCGGTGACCGGGTGGCGGAGTACGGCGGCGCGGCGCTGGCGGGTGCGCAGGGAACCGTCGTGCTGCCAGGCGAACTCGATGCCCTGGGTGCGGCAGTAGCGCTCCACGACGGAACGGTCGTCGGTGCCGAAGGCCTCGGCGACCGACGCCCCGATCTCCTCGTGGTACGTCCGCGTGAGCATCCAGCCCTCCCGCTCGAACCGCTCCACGAGCGGCGCGGGCAGCGACTGGAGGACGGCCTCGGCGTCGGCGACCGGGGTCGCGCCGCCCTGTGTCGGCGCTTCCAGGCAGGCGAAGAGCAGCAGGCCGGGGAAGTCCAGGGCGTAGCTCAACTCGTGGTGCTGGCACATCGGTTGGTCGGTCGGCCACTTCGTGGCGGAGTACACGCCCTCCGCGTAGGTACGGCGGGGCGCGAACGGCTCGCGGTCGGCCATCAGGGAGTCGGTGAGCCGCCGGAAGACGGTCTCGGCCCCGGCCGGGTCGGCGAGGCCGAGCCCGCGGACCAGGACGCAGCCGTGCTCGGCGACGACGGAACGCAGCGCCGCACGGTGCCCGGCGGCCCAGCCGACCGGGTCCGAACCAACGTCGGCGTGCAGCAGCGGTGGACTGTCCGGGCTGAGGGCGACGGAGTTGAGCAGAGTCGCGGAAGAGAGCGACATCTCGGTGTTCCTTTCGGTGGTGCTGTCGATCATTCGGCCGGGGGTGCGGCTGGTCTCAGGAGGAGACCGGCGGGTCCAGCAGTCCGGCCAGGTCCGCGAGGACCGGGTGACGGGTGACGTCCTTGAGGCTGATCGCCCGGTCGAGGGCCACCGCCAGCTTCACCGCGGCCAGCGAGGTGCCGCCGCGGTCGAAGAAGTGGTCCTGGCGGCCGATCCGTTCGGCCGGGATGCCCAGCACCACCGCCCAGGCCGCCGCCAGCCGGCGCTCGGCGGGCGTGCCGGGCCCGTCCCCTACGGCGTCCAGGTCACCGGCGAGCGCGGTGAGCGTCCTGCGGTCGATCTTGCCGTTGGCGGTCAACGGCAGGCTCGCCCGCCAGTGCACGACCGACGGCACCATGTACGCGGGCAGCGACTCGGCGAGCGTGGACCGCACCGCGCCGGCCTCGACCGGCAGCGGGCCGGTGCAGAACGCCACCAGCTGCGTCCCGCGGACGACGACCACGGCGCCGTCCCGCACCCCGTCCACCCGCAGCAGCGCGTTCTCGATCTCGCCGATCTCGATACGGAAGCCGCGGATCTTCACCTGGCTGTCCCGGCGCCCCAGAAACTCCAGCTTGCCGTCCGGCCGCCAGCGCCCGTGATCACCGCTGCGGTACAGCCGCTCACCGGGCCGGTACGGGTCCTCGGTGAACGCCGCCCTGGTCCGCTCGGGATCGTTGACGTACCCCCGGCCCACGCACACACCGGAGAACACGATCTCGCCGGGCGCCCCCAGCGGCACGGGCACCAGATCCTCGTCGACGACGTACACCCGCACATTGGCGACTGGCCGACCGAGCGGGACGCGGTCGCCGTCCGGTGCCCGGTCCATGACCTCGTGGTTGGTGTCGTCCGAAGTCTCCGTCAGACCATAGGCGTTGACGAGCCGCACCCCGGGGCGGGCCGCGAACCAGCGGTCCACGAGCTCCTTCTTCACGGCCTCCCCGGTGACCGACACACAGCGCAGGTCGGGGAGTTCACGCGGCTGCCGCTCCAACTCGGCCAGCACGGCCTCCAGATACGACGGCACGACCTGGAGCACGTTCACGCGCCCCGCCTCGATCGTGTCGACGAACCGGGCCACGTCCAGGATCACGTCCTGCCCCACCAGCAGCGTCCGCCCGCCCACGAGCGGCGCGCAGACCAACTGCCACAGCGAGATGTCGAAGCACTGCGGCGCGGTCTGCGCGACCACCTGCCCGGCCCCGATCCCCAGGTCGTCGAGCTTGGCGAACGCGTGGTTGAGGAACCCCGCGTGCTCGCACATCGCGCCCTTGGGCTCACCCGTCGAGCCCGACGTGAAGTAGATGTAGGCGAGTTGACCGGGTGAGACCGCGATCCCGAGGTCGCCGTCCGAATGCCCCTCGGCGTACGCCTCGTCGACATAGAGCGTGCGGTCGGACGGGTCGCCCAGCGCGCCGTCGCTGCCGCGCTCGGTCAACACCAGCTCGCACCCGGCACGTTCGAGTACTCGCGCCACCCGGTCGGCCGGGAAGTGCGGCTCGACGGGCAGATACACCCCGCCCGCCTTGAACACGGCGAGCACGGCGGCCATCCAGTCCAGGTTCCGCTCCAGCACCACGGCCACGACACCCTCGCGGGTCAGTCCCCGGGAGAGCAGCGCCCGACTCAGCTGGTTCGCCCGGGAGTTGAGCTCCCGGTACGTCCACTGCCGCTCGCCCTGCACGGCGGCTACCGCGTCCGGGCACACCGCCACCATGTCCTCGAACAGCTCGTGCACCCGCCGGTCCGGCAGCTCGCGGTGCGGGCCCGCCAACTCGTCGAGCTGGAACCGGAGTTCGGCGTCGGACAGCAGCATCGGCCGGTCCGGCTCGGTCAGCGCGGTGAGGTGGTAGCCCGCGATGCGGGCGGCGGCCCCGGCGTCCAGGACCTCGGTGCGGTACCGCAGCCGCAGCGTGCGGCCGGTGACGCTCACCTGCAACGCCGGGTCCTCCTCGGCGGGTTCACCGGACAGCGTGCCGAGCACCTTCGCGTGGGCCGCTTTCAATGCGGCGGGCTCGATGAACAGCCCGTCGGGCAGGGACACTTCGTACTCCGCCACACCGGGCATCGGAGTGAGCGTCCACCGCGGAATGATCTCCATCGTTCTCTTTCCCCCCCTGTTTCCTTCCCCCTACGGCACGAGCCGTCAGGGAGTCATGTGCTGTCCGGCGCGCCGTGGCGCCACCGCCGGATTCCCGCCCCACCGGGACCGCGCCGGCATCTCCTCGCCCTTCATCAGGAAGGAGTCGGCGGCGAGTTCGGCCCCGTCACCCATCGAGACGCCGTAGTGAACGAGCGCACCCACCCCGAGGGTGCAGCCGGCGCCGATGGTGATCATTTCGGACTTGAAGGTGCCGTCCTCCTGCGAGTGCGACTGCACCTTGGTGTGCGCCGCCAGCGTGCAGTCGTCGCCGATCGCGGTCAGCGTGCGCTCGGTGATGTACGCGCCGTCGTCGAAGATCCGGCGTCCCATGCGCACGCCCAGCAGCCGCCAGATCAGGTTCTTGAACGGTGTCCCGTTGAACACCTGGATGTAGTTGTCCGGGACCTTCCACAGCCGCTCGTGCCACCAGAAGTACGGGTCGTAGATCGAGCACAACTTCGGCTCCAGCGGCCGGAATCCGCCCACCAGACGCTCCACCAGCACCCAGTACCCGGCGGTGAAACCGAGCCCGAGCATCAGGGACGCGCCGATCAGCAGTCCGCCGCCGATGCCGTCACCCCCGTACAGGTCGACGGCGGCGAAGCCGAGCACGGTGAGCAGGAACCAGTGCAGCCAGCGCACGAACAGGTACAGGCCCATCGCGCGCAGGTTGGCGCCGTTCTTCGCGCGCAGCCGGCGCTTCAGTTCGTCGCCCTCGCGCAGATGGTCGAAGCGGCTGTCGCGCTCCACCGAGCGCGGGATCTCGAAGCACGGCGAGCCCAACAGGCCCACGCCCTCACGGAGTTCGCCGTCGATCGGCACCATCACCTTGGTGGCGAGCAGACAGTTGTCGCCGGTGCGGCCTCCCGAGGGGTAGGCGATGTTGTTGCCCAGGAAGTTGCGCGGCCCGATCACCGCGCGCGACAGCCGGAACGACGTACTGGAGAAGTCCGCGTTGACGATCGACAGACCGTCCGCGACCATCGTGCCGCTGCCCACCGTGGCCAGATACGGCGTCTCGTGCTGCACCTCCGTACCGAAGTTGGAGCCGGTCTGCTCCACCTCGCCGAGGTCGTAGCCGATGGCCTTCAGGTAGCCGGTGATGTACGAGCTGTCGCCGCACAGCCACTTGAAGAACTTCAGGTTGGTCATCCGCGCCACCGCACGCTGCACCGAGTAGTGGAAGCCGTACAGCGGATACACCCGGTCGGGGCGCAGCAGCGGACGGAGCAGCCTCGGAAGCAGGGACACCGAGGCGAAGCCGAGGACGACGAACCCCACGAAGGCCCCGAGCGACAGGGCCAGCGCCTCGCCGTAGAACCGGGCGGAGTTGAGGTCCTTGGTGTTCGGGTCCAGCAGGTGGTCGAGGGCCGGGACCACGGTCAGCAGCATGTAGGTGCCGCCGATCGCGAGCGGGACGTAGACCAGCAGCATCTGCAGGAACGCGCCCAGGCCGTAGCCGAAGCGGCGCAGCGTCGAGCAGTCCGCGTGCGGGATCCGGACGTAGTCGACGTCCGTGGGCTGGGCAGGCGAACCGTGCACGCGCTGCCCCGCCGGGACCTGGGCGTCGTCGTACAGGGCGGAGGAGTGGCCGAGTTGGGACCCGTCGCCCATGACCGTGCCGATGTCGAGGACGGTCTTCTCACCGACGTACACCTCGCTGCCGAGGGTGACCCGGCCGGTGCGGATACGGCCGGCTCGCGCCTGGTAGCAGAGGAAGAAGGTGTCCTTGCGGATGACCGTTCCGTCTCCGATGGTCAGCAGGTCGGTGCAGACCGGTACGGAGTGGGACAGGATCGTGACGCCCTTGCCGATCCGGGCGCCGAGGGCGCGCAGATACAGGACGTAGAGCGGGTTGCCGGCGAACAGGATCATCGGGTTGGCGTGCAGGAGTGCCTTGACCGTCCAGAACCGGACGTAGGCGAGGCCCCAGACCGGGAAATCGGTTTCCTTCCAGCGGCCCACGAGAACCCACTTGGCCACCACCGGCACCGTGCACACACCGATGAACACCGCGCCGCCGAATATCGCGGAGCGCAGATATACCTGGACCACTCCGTCACCGGAGGAAACCCATTCGTAGCCGCGTCCGGTGGCCATCCCGGTGAGCGCGCAATACAGCGCGAAAACGAGGAACTGAAGCGCCCCGCACAGCAGATAGCGGGCCGTGCTCCCGGCCGGCGTCTCCGCCGCCTCGACCGCTGCGGCGGGCTCGGGCGTGTCGGCGATTGCCGCCGCCAGACTGCGGATCGTCGGATATCCGTAGACGTCCCGCATGGACACCGACGGCAGATCCTCGCGTTTTCTGACCCGGGCGCAGAAGTGCGCCATCACCAGCGAGTTGGCGCCCAGGTCGTCGAAGAAGTGACTGTCGAGCGGTATGACTTCCTTGCGTACGACACCGGCCAGGACCTCCGCGAGGACGGTCTCGGTGACGGTGCCGGGTTTTCCCACCACGTGGCTCCTTGGTAATGATCGCGGTCTTTGTATTGTCAAAGACGAATACGGCGGAGTCGCGCCCGTTGTTCACGGCAGGGGCAAATTAAAAAGCACGCGAAACGGGTGGGGTGAATGGGAATTCGTGAGAATGGAGTTCCGCATTGTGTACAGAGTTTCCAAATGGACGAGGCCCTGGTCTTGGGCCGAGTGATTCCCCCGAGTCGTGTGCGCTGACGTCGTCCCAACGCGCGCAACGAATGCAGTCCGGATTATTTCTGGACATTCTGGAACGGGTCAAGGCCATACCGGGCAATGGCGCTTTTTCGTCTTCGCCGGACAGGGGGTTGGTCAACAATGATTGACGGCCGAAGTCCTCACCGGGACACTATCCGAAACAAGCATGAAAAGATCGAATGGGAATTCGATTCGCGGGACGAATGTTTTCGGCCAGCGCGAGCATGACACGACCGTCCCCGGGGGCGCCCGGCCCGGCCGACGGCCCCGGGGGACGAGTGCATCCCGGTGCGCCGGATACCTTTAGGGCGTGCAGTCAGCAAGTGAATCCCCCGAGCGGCCCGCCGGCCGGTTCCACCGGGCGCGTGCCCTCTACCGGAACGTCTCCAAGCGCAGGACCGCCTGGCTGCTGGTCAAGGACACCGTCAACTCCTGCATGGAGTACCGCATCCTGGGCCTCGCGGCCGAGGCCGCGTTCTTCACGCTGCTGTCCGTGCCGCCGCTCCTGCTGAGCCTCATCGGCCTGCTCGGCTACGTCGACAGCTGGACCGGCGCCGACAGCATCGCCGGCCTGGAGAACAACATCCTGGAGGCGTCGCGCACGGTCCTGTCCGACAAGGGCGTGCACGAGATCGCCCAGCCGATCCTGCACGACGTGATGAAGGGCGGCCGGCCCGACGTCATCTCCATCGGCTTCCTGTTCGCCCTGTGGTCGGGCTCCCGCGCGGTCAACGTCTTCATCGACACCATCACCGTCATGTACGGCCTCGACGGCGTCCGCGGCATCGTGAAGACCCGGATCGTGTCGTTCGCGCTGTTCGTCGCCGCCCTGCTGATCGGTTCGATCGCGCTGCCGCTGATGGTGGCCGGGCCGGACGCCGTGGTGAACGTGGTGCCGTGGTCGGAGACGGTCGTTCAAGTCCTGTACTGGCCGGTTGTCATCGTCCTGTCCATCGTCTTCCTGACGACGCTGTACCACGTCTCCGTCCCCGTCCGCTCCCCGTGGATCGAGGACGTCCCCGGCGCGCTGGTCGCCCTCGCCATGTGGGTCCTCGGCAGCTACCTCCTGCGCATCTACCTCACCAGCACGGTCGAGGGCCCCACCATCTACGGCTCCCTGGCCGCACCGGTCGCAGTCCTCCTCTGGATCGGCGTCTCCGCGTTCGCCGTGCTCGTCGGCGCCGCCGTCAACGCGGCCATCGACCGCGTCTGGCCGGCCGCCGCGACCGCCGCGGCCCGCGCCGCGAACGAACGCCGCCAGGACGAGCAGGTCGCCGAGTACGTCGCCCGCATGGCCGCCGTCCGCACCCGGGACGGCGAGGACGACGACGACCCCGACGACTCCTACATGCCCTCAGAGTTCCCGGAACGCTGGTCCCGCTTCCTCCCTCCGGAGGACGTGACGTCACGACTCCGCACGCACGCGAAGAGCACCCACAACCACAAGGGAGCCGGGGACAACTCCCAATCACCGGACAAGTAAGGCGCCCCAAGGGGACGGGATCCTCTCGATCGCCGGCCAACTGAAGCGCGACCCAAAGAGGCGCGGGGCTGTGTCGATTTGCGGCTCCGCCGCGCGGGCGCGACCAGCCACAACGGACCCGCAGCCAACGCACCGGCCTCCCCTCCCGGGAGGGATTACGCCCCGCCCTTCCAAACACCCGCCGCCGCAGCCTCCCGCACGAACTCCGAGAACTCCCGCGGCTCCCGCCCCAACACATCCTGAACCCCCTCGGAGAGATACGAGTTCCGCCCATCCAGCAGCGACTCGAACAACTCCACCAGGAACTCCACTTCCGACACCGGCACCCCGAACCCCGCGAGAACCTCCCCGTACTGACGGGCAGACACCGCCCGGTACGTCAGCCGGCGCCCCGTCACCGCAGCGATCTCCGCGACCGCCTCCCCGAACGTCAACAACCGCGCCCCGGACACAGTGACCGCCTGCCCGACATACCGGTCCCCGCTAGTCACCGCCGCGACGACCACATCCGCGATGTCCCGCACATCGACGAACGGCTCCCGCACCGACCCACCGGGAAACACCAGTTCCCCACGATCCCGCAACCCCTCCACCAGCGGCCCCTCACTGAAGTTCTGCGCGAACCACGACGCCCGGACGACCGTCCAGTCCGCCCCCGACCCCCGCAACGCCTCCTCGGTGGGCCGAGCCCGCTCCTCCCCCCGAGCCGACAGCAGCACCAGCCGCCGTACCCCCAATCCGACCGCCTCCTGCGCGAGCAGCCCCACCGCGAGCCCCGCGTCCGGCGCCCCGACGTCCGAGGGATACACCAGGTACGCCGCATCGGCACCCCGCAGCGCATCCGCCCACGTGGACCGGTCCGCCCAGTCGAACCCCCGCGCCCGCGAGGCCTCCCGCACGGTCAGCCCCGCCGCCCGCGCCGCCTCCGCCACCCGGCGCCCGGTACGCCCCGAAGCACCGGTGACCACAATCGTCATGTTCCGCGCGTTCTGTGTCATGCCTTCCAGTCAACGCCCGTCCGCTGGCACGGACCATCGCTGAACGGCTCATTCCCATAACCGCGCGTCTACGCTGGCCACATGGACGCCCTGGCAGGCCTTCTGGAGGGTCCACGCGCGCGTGGCGCGTTCATGATCCGCGCGTGCTTCGACCCGCCGTGGGCGGTACGCATCGAGGACCGCGCCCCGCTCACGGTCATGCTCATGGTCCGCGGCGACGCCTGCATCACCCCGGAGGCGGGGGAGCGGGTACGGCTGCGGGCCGGCGACCTCGCCATCGCCCGCGGCCCGGACCCGTACACCTGCGGAGACGCCCCCGACACCGCCCCACAGGCCGTGATCCTGCCCGGCGCCGAATGCCACCACCCCGACGGCACCCCGCTCAACGGCTCCATGGACCTCGGCGTCCGCACCTGGGGCGACCGCCTCGACGGCTCCACGGTGATGCTCATCGGCACGTACCTCATGCGCGGCGAGATCAACGGCCGCCTGCTGGACGCCCTCCCGCCCCTCCTCACGCTCCCCTCCGAGGTCTGGGAGTGCCCGCTGACCCCGCTCCTCATGGAGGAGATCGTCCGCGACGAACCCGCCCAGGAAGTCGTCCTGGACCGCCTCCTGGACCTGCTGGTCATCGCCGCGCTCAGGGCCTGGTTCTCCCGCCCGGAGGCGAAGGCCCCGGCCTGGTACCGCGCACTGGCGGACCCCGTCGTAGGCAGGGTCCTGCGCCTCCTCCAGGACGACCCGGCCCTCCCCTGGACGGTCGCCTCCCTGGCCGCCAAGGCGGGCGTCTCCCGCGCGGCCCTGGCCCGCCGCTTCACCACCCTGGTCGGCGAACCCCCGATGTCGTACCTCACGGCCTGGCGCCTGGCCCTCGCGGCGGACCGCCTCCGCGACACGGAGGACACCATCGGCGCGATAGCGAGGCAGGTCGGCTACGGCAGCGCGTTCGCCCTGTCCAGCGCCTTCAAACGGGTCTACGGCGTGAGCCCGCAGGAGCACCGGTCGCCGTAGCCTGGTGGGTGTGTACGTGGAGAGGGCATCGCGGTTGCCCGGCGCGGTGGTCTGGAGCCGAACGATCGAGGCATCCACCGCCGGCCCGGTCCACCCCGTCCTGCCCGACGGCTGCATGGACCTCCTCTGGAACGAGGGCCGCCTGCTGGTCGCGGGCCCCGACACGCACGCGTACGTTCCCGGGACCGCACCCGCGCACTGGGTCGGCATCCGCTTCTTCCCCGGCACCGCGCCCACTTTCCTGGGTGTCCCCGCGCACGAACTCCGCGACCGCCGGGTCGACCTCGCCGACCTGTGGCCCGCCGCCGGGGTACGGCAGCTGAGCACCCGCATCGACACGGCCCCCGACCCTGTGACCGCGCTCGAAGAGGCGGCACTGGAACGCGCGGCGGACACACCCCCACCCGATCCGCTGCTACGACACCTCGTCGCGACCCTCGACACGGGCCGCCCCGTCGCCGCCACCGCCGACGAACTGGGCATCGGCGCCCGCCAGTTGCACCGCCGTTCGCTGACCGCGTTCGGCTACGGCCCCAAGACACTCGCCCGGGTGCTGCGGCTCCAACGGGCCCTCGCGCTGGCCCGCGCCGGAGTCCCGTTCGCGCAGACGGCGGCCCGGTCCGGTTACGCGGACCAGGCCCATCTCGCCCGGGACGTCAAGGAGTTCGCGGGGATGCCGCTGGGCGAGCTGCTCGGCCGGTCCGGCTAGGCAGGCTTCAGCGGGGCGAAGAGGTCGACGCCGTTGCCGTCGGGGTCGTGCACGACGGCGTACCGCTGGCCCCAGAAGGCGTCCCACGGCTTGAGCTCTCCGTGGTGCCCGGCGCCGGTCAACTCCTGGTAGACCCGGTCGACTTCGGCGGGGTCGTCGCAGAGCAGGGCGAGCGCGGCCCGACCGCTGCCGCTGGGTGACCGCCAACCCGGGTGGAACGAGCGGACGGTGTCCTCCGTGTCCAGCAACAGCCGTAGCCCACCCGGCAGTTGGGCCTCGGCGTGCGGCCGTTCCTCGGCACCCTCGGCGAACCCGAAGCTGAGCCGGCGGTAGAAGGCGACAGAGGCGGCCATGTCGGAGACGACCAGGCCGATCGCGTCGAATCGTGGAGTCATGGGGCCACGGTAGGCGGGGGCGGGAGGGCTGGTCTTGAAGGAATCGGACCCGGTGGTCCGGTCGTGTCGGGGCGGCCGCTCAGCGGAAGGTCACCGGTCCACGCGGGGTGTCCACCGTGAAGGAGAGGCCCACCGGCCCCGCCGCCACCACCAGCTCCGCACCCACAGCCGACAACAACGGGCGGATCTCGTCCGGGACCGGGGCCGTCGCGGTCAGCTCCAGCAGAGGTACGACGGGCAGGTCCGAGGCGGTCGTCGGGTGGGGCGAGGAGCTCCAGTCGATGAGGAACGGCACCAGGCCGGAGGGATGCGCCGTGTCCCCGTCGGTGAGCCGCCACTCCAGCAGCGTGCCGTCGGGCCGGCGCCGGCTCATCGCGCGCACGGGCCCGGGGTCGTACCCCCGGGCACGGGCCGCCGCGACCGCCGCGTCCAGGTCGGGCGGGGCGACCGCCCAGGTCACCGTCCGGGCGATGGCCAGCCCGTCGACACCGAAGGGCCGGGGCCATGACGGCTCGGGCTGCTCCAGGTCAGGACCGATGATCTCCAGATACCGCGAACCGCCCAGCGAGACAAGGCAGTTGCGGGTACCGAGCCCGACATGGGCGCCGCCCGCGACCGGTGCGATGCCTGTGCGCTCGGTGAACTCGCCGACCGTCGCCGCCAGATCGGGGGTCGCGAGGACGAGGTGGTCGAGGCGTGCGGGAAGGGCGTTCATCTCGACCGAGGCTACGTGGCGGGGCCGTCCGCCCGCACGGCCACCGCGCCGGTGCGACGCGGCGACCTGCCGACGAACGGGGACGGGGCGCTGAACCAGGCCCCGAGCGTCCTGGTTCGTTCTGTTCGCAGGAGGGAACCGGGCTCGTCCCATGGCCGGATCGGCCGGGCCTCAACTGTCCTGATCCCTCGGTGAACCTCGCCCGGGTGGCAGCCGTAGACGACCACAGCGGGCGGCCCGACGAGCCGACTTCTGGAGACCGGACAGCCGGCCAGGCACGGAACGGGGATGGACTGGATGCAGATATTCGACGGCGCTTCGAGCGCCCGCAAACTGAGGCTGCTGCGGCTCTACAGACGTAATCCGCGGCGCATGCTGGTCGTTCCCCTGGACCATCCGCTGACGGACGGGCCCATCGCCGGGGGCGGGTTCGGACTCAACCGGCTGGTCGGCCAGTTGGCGACGAACGGTGCGGACGCCGTGGTCCTGCACAAAGGCAGTGTCCGCCGGGTGGATCCGGCCTGGTTCACGCAGATGTCGCTCGTCGTGCATTTGAGCGCGAGTACCGCGCACGCCCCCGACCCCGATGCGAAATGCCTCGTCGCGACCGTCGAAGAGGCGCTGCGGCTCGGCGCCGACGCGGTCAGCGTGCACGTCAACGTCGGTTCTCGGCAAGAGGCCCGGCAGATAGCCGATATGGCGGTCGTGGCGGAAGCGTGTGACCGCTGGAACATTCCGCTGATGGCGATGATGTACCCGCGAGGCCCGCGGGTCACCGACCCTCGCGATCCGGAACTGGTCGCCGCCGCCGTGACGGTCGCGGCCGAACTCGGGGCCGATCTGATAAAGACCTACGCCCTCGAATCCGATGTGGACATGCTGCGCCTGACAGCCTCCTGTCCGGTACCGATTCTGGTGGCCGGCGGCCCGCGGGTCGGCGATGAGAAAGCCCTGCTGGAATTCGTCGATTCCGCGCTTCGGTGCGGTGCGGCCGGTATCGCCATGGGCCGGAACATCTTCGAATCCGACAACCCGGCCGCTACGACACGTGAATTGGCCCGTCTTGTACACGGGGATGTGCCTCCGCCCGCTCCCGTGGAGTTCGGCGTGAAGAACCTGAACGACATGAACGGCATGAAAGAGATGGGAAATCGTGAAGCTCACGTGGCTTGATGTTCGCGGTGCCGCCGCCAAGCAGGCACTCCTCGAAGAGGCGTTGCACCAGCGGCTGGACGGCATCGTCTCGGAGACCCTGGCGGACCTGGGTGACCTGCCCCCGACGGTGAAGAAGATCTTCTTCCCGCACGGTACGGAGTTCAAGGAGCTTCCCGACGATCTCGGCGCGGCCGACGTGGTGATCGTCGATCCGCGCGTGCACGGGACGCCCGCGGCACTCTCGGAGGTGTATCCGGGAGTCGAGTTCGGACGGTTCGTGGAGATCGTCGACGCGCAGACGCTGGAGGACGCCTGTCAGTCGGCCCGCACGGAGGAGTGGAGTCTGCTGCTGTTCCGCGACCCCACGAAGATCCCGCTGGAGATCGTCATCGCGGCCGCCGCCGGTGCCGAGGGCAGTCTGATCACCGTGGCCGGGGACGTGGCCGAGGCGGAGATCATCTTCGGGGTGCTCGAACACGGCTCCGACGGCGTGATGATGGCGCCGAACGCCGTGGGCGACGCCACCGCTCTCAAGCAGGCGTCCGCCGTCGTGACCCAGCCCCTCGATCTGGTCGAGCTCACGGTCGTCGCCACCGAGCATGTGGGCATGGGGGAGCGGGCCTGCGTCGACACGTGCAGCCACTTCCGTGAGGACGAGGGAATCCTGGTCGGCTCGCACTCCAAGGGGATGATCCTGTGCGTGAGCGAGACGCATCCGCTTCCCTATATGCCCACCCGGCCTTTTAGGGTGAACGCGGGGGCCATTCACTCCTACACGCTTTCCCGTGACGGGCGTACCCACTATCTCAGCGAGCTGAAGTCCGGCAGCAAGGTCATGGCCGTCGACGTAAAGGGCCAGACCCGTATCGTCACCGTCGGACGGGTCAAGATAGAGAGCCGGCCGCTCATCTCCATCGACGCGAAGTCCGATGACGGGCGTGCCGTCAATCTGATTCTCCAGGACGACTGGCACGTACGGGTGCTCGGTCCGGGCGGAGCGGTGCTGAACAGCACCGAACTCAAGCCCGGCGACCGCGTTTTGGGATATCTGCCCGCCGAGGACCGCCATGTCGGCTATCCCATCAACGAGTTCTGCCTGGAGAAGTGAGAGCGTCATGGACGAAGAACTCATCGACGCCTATCTGGAACGCATAGGCGCCAAGCGGCCGGAGCGAGTCGACGCGGACGCCCTGCGCCATCTGCACGAGCGCCATGTGCTGTCCGTGCCGTTTGAGAACCTGTTCTTCCTTCTCGGGGAGCCGATCCCGTACTCGCTGGACGCGGTCAGGAAGATCGTGCACGAGCGGCGCGGCGGCGGGTGTTTCGAGCTGAATTCGGCTTTCGCGATGCTGCTGGAAGCTCTCGGATTCCATGTCACCCTGCTGGCCGGGTGTATTTACCGCGGTGAGGTGCTGGACAGTCCCATCGGTCATCTGGCGCTCCGGGTGGAGACCGATGAACCGGACGGGCATGCGTGGCTCGTGGACGTGGGGCAGGGAAGCCACAGCCGCTGGCCCATGCGACTGGATCTGCGGACACCGCAGTTCGACCCGCACGGCGCGTACCTTCTCGACGAGACACCCGAAGGCGACATCGACGTCTTCCGTGACGGTTCGCCGCTGTACCGGATGGAGATGAGACCCCGGAAAATCGAATTCGGCCTGCCCTCCATGTGGTGGTACCAGACCGCCCCCGACTCGCCCTTCAGGAACCGGCTGATCTGTGTCCAGCCCCGGGAGGACGGAAAGGTCACTCTCGCGAACAGGATCCTCGTCAGGGAACAGGGCGGCGAGCGGACCAGGGAGCGGATCGTCACCGAGGAGGGGCTGAAGGAGGCACTGGAGACCTGGTTCGGGATCCATCTCGACCAGGTCCCGAAGATCCCCGGGAGGACCGCGACGCCGGCCGCCGCCGGAGAGGGGCGTGCGTAGCCATGCCCGGGAACGTAACCCAGGATCTTGCCCAACTCGCCGACCTCAAAGGATGGTTGGAGCGGATCGCCTTCCTGGCCGACGACCGCGCCTGGACGTACGCCGAGGTCTTCGACGGCGCGGCACGGGCCGCGCGGGGATACCGGTCCGCCGGACTGCGCCGCGGCGACCGCGTCCTGCTGGCGCTCCCCGACGGCGTGGAGATGGTCTGGTCCGTGCTCGGCGCCTGGCAGGCCGGTCTCGTCGCTGTCCCGGTCAACGTCCAGATGAGCGGCGAGGATCTGACCCGGGCTGTCGAGACGGTGGAGCCCGCGCTGGCCGTGATCGACCCGGACACCACAGGGCAGTTGGAGACGCCGGGCTTCGCCCCCGCCATCAAGGTCGGGACACTCGTCGCGGGTGACCCGGACCCGGATTTCGCCGAGGGCGGGGACGCTCCGGCGCTGGCGGTCTTCACGTCCGGCACCACGGGCGCCCCGAAGCTGTGCTTCTTCCTGCACAGCAACTTCGTCGCACCTCCCGGCCCTCCCACGGCTTCCGGCACTCCCGGCCCAAACGGCAGCAGCCGTAGGACAGTTGGGCTGTCGGTGTCCCGCATGTACTTCCTGGGCGGACTGCACTTCTCGGTGCTCACCACCCTCGCCACCGGGCAGACCGCCGTCCTCTCACGCACCCGGGCGACCCCGGCGGCGGCGCTCGAACTGATCGACCGCCACCAGGTCACGGACCTCTTCGCGCAGCCGAGCTTTCTGGCCCGCATGCTCCTCGAACCCGGCCACACGGAGGCGTTCGCCCGCCTCCGGGAGGTGTCGAGCGCGGGGGAGGTCCTCTCGCCACGACTGCGCGAGCAACTGGTGCCGATCCTGGGGAACCGGCTGATCAACAACTACGGCGCCACCGAGACCGGCGTGATCTCCATGGGCAGGCCCGCCGCGTACCGGGCCCCGTCGGCGGTCGGCCCCTCCGTCCCCGGCCGGCCGGTGCGCATCGTCGACGCCCACGGCCAGGTGATGCCCGCGGGAGGCCAGGGCGAGCTGCACATCTACCTCGACTTCGCCTCCCGGGGCGTCGCACGGGGGAGCCTGGGTCCCGACCAGCCGACGGACATCTGGTGGCCGACCGGCGACCTCGCGTCGATCGACGACGACGGGGTCGTCCACGTGCACGGCCGACTGGACGACGTGGAAGTGATCGGCGGGCAGAACGTGGTGTCGGGCGAGGTCGAACGACTCCTTGAGAGCCACCCGCGCGTGCTCGAAGCGGCGGTCAGCTCGGTCCGCCGTCCCGCCGGGGACACGAGTCTGCGCGCCTACGTGGTGACCGTCCCCGACAAAGAGCCTGACAACGGAGCCAACGACCCTGCCCTGGACGACGAGTTGATCGCCCTGGCCCGGTCCCGGCTGTCCTGGTACAAGGTCCCGCAGGACGTCGTCCGGCTGCACGCGCTGCCGCGCAACGCGAACGGCAAGATCCTGCGCAGGCAACTCCGCGCGGCGGGCGGTCAGTTCGTCTGACACCGCGACGGCACGTCGTGACCGGGCAGCGGATGACGGGTCCGCTGCCCCGTCCTTCTCCTTGCCCCGTACGTCGAGACGGCGGCCCGGCTCACTTGGCCGGGCGCCACCGGAACCAGTGGTCGACCCCGTCGAACCGGTAGCGTTCGTCCCCGTTGTCGAACCGCACCTCACCCACGAGCCGGCGAGCACCCTCCGGCTCCTGACGGTGCGGCGCGAGGAGCAACTGCAGTTCGTCGTAACGGGCATCGATCCCTCCGTGCCCCGGATGCTCCTCCAACCCGGCATCGGAAACCTCGTAGGTGACGTAGATCGCCCACTGCTCGCGCTCCATCGCCACCGCCACCTCGCTCGCGGGCCACACGACGTATTCGTCGGCCTCGTCGGTGCCGTCGTACTCCCATCCCTCGTAGTAGTGCGGGACACCGTCGACGAGCGCGAGTCCCTTGCGCGGCCCGTCGTACCACTCCAAGTCCACGTACGTGGGCTCGAAGCCGTCCGCGATCAACTGCTGCTTGTCCCATGACCTGGCCACACCGGCAGGCTACCGACCGGCGAGCCCCGCATCCATGGTCACGATCTACGGTCGGTGTGCCGGCCGCCCGGCGCCCCCGTACTCGCCCGCTCCACCAACCGCGTCGACAACTCCGTCCGCGTCCCCTCCGGCCGGTCCCCGTCCATCAGCCGGACCAGCAGCCGCAGCGCCGTGGCCGCCATCTCCGACAGCGGCTGCCGGATCGTGGTCAGCGCGGGAGTCACCCAGCGGGACTCGGGAAGGTCGTCGAAGCCGACCACGCTCATGTCGTCCGGGACGCTCAACTCCCGTTCCACCAAGGCCTCGTAGACCCCGAGCGCCATCCGGTCGGAGCAGACGAAGACCGCCGTGGGCGGCTCGGGCAGATCGAGGAGTTCGCGCATACGGCTGCGGGCCATGGCCTGGTCGAAGCCGCCGTGGCGGATGTACTCGGGGCGCACGGGCACCCCGGCCGAGGCGAGCGCGGAGCGGTAGCCGGCGACGCGGGCGCTGCTGCACATCTTGTGGCGGTGACCGGCGATGACGGCAATGCGGTCGTGGCCCAGGGCGAGCAGATGCTCGGTCGCGGTCACCCCGCCCTGCCAGTTGGCCGCGCCGACCGACACGACACCCGGCGGCGGCTCATGCACGGGGTCGATCATCACGAACGGGATGCGGTGCTGGTCGAGCCAGGCGTACTGGGACGGCGTCAACTCGGCCAGATTGAACAGGACTCCGGCCGAACCCCGGCCAACCAGCTTGTCCAGCCAGCCCCGTTCGGGCCGTTCGGCGCGCGTCCGGGTCAGTCCGGCCGACACCACCACCTCAAGTCCCGCCTCGTACGCGGCTTCCTCCACCCCGTGCAGCACCGCCCCCGACCAGGAACTCTCCAGCGAGTGCACGACCAGATCGACCAGCGCGGGCGCCTTGCCCGCGTCGAACCGCGGTCTGCGCACATACCCGAGCCGCTCCAGCGCCTCGGTCACCCGCCGCCGCGTCTCCGGCGCCACGTCCTCCCGGCCGTTGACCACCTTGGACGCGGTCGGCACGGACACCCCCGCCTCCCGGGCCACCACCGCCAGCGTCGGCCCTGCCGTCACGCTCGCGCTCCCCGCACGGACCATCGGGTACCGCCTCTCCAGCCCGCCCGAGGGCCAACGAAAGTTTCGACCAGCGCCGCTTCCCCGGCCCGGCCACCAGCCGTCCAGAAAGCGCTTCCTACGATAGGTGCGCGCCAACACGGCGGGAAGACCAGGGAGTTCACCCGATGGTGCCGACCCGGCCTTTCGAAACCCCGAACAGTTCAGCCGGCCGTGCAGTCGAGACGGAACCGGCTGAAATCGGCGGTGAACCCCGCGTCGACCAGATCCCACACATGGATCCCCGCCATCGCACCGGTGAACCGCAGCCGCGACCCGTAGTCGTCGGACAGCCGACTGAAGTCCAACTCCGGCCCCACCGGCGCCCGAACCCCGTCCCGCACACACCAGAACCGAGCATCGGCCCCCTCGACCGTCACCCCCAGCACCAGCGGAGCACGGCAATCCACCGCTACGACGGCCACCTGCCGGGTGCCGCCCTCGTCCCGCTCGACCAGGCTCAGCACCGTACGGCCACCACCTCGCCACTGCTGCCCGCGTTGCCGCTCACCCTCGGGCTCCGCCCAGGTCAGATGCAGGCTCAGATACGCCTCGGCGCCGTACCAGAGCACCAGCCCCGCCGCCTGCGTGAACGTCAACGGCCGTGCCTCGACCGTGACTTCGGCCTCCGCCCGGTGCTCGGTGATCCGCTGGGCGAGCAGACTGTGCGCCCACCGCGACTCCGGCCCGTGCCGTCCGCGCAGCCGGATCCAGTCGGGGCGGGTGGTGGTGTCGGCCCAGGAGGAGTCCGGGTAAGCGCGCGGGCTGCTCCAGGGCCAACCCAACGGGCCGTCGGAATACGGGACTTGGTCGACCGGAGTGGGACTCGACGCCACGTCCACCTCGACCGCCGGATGCCGGCCGCCCTGCCGTAGCCTCGGCCAGCCGTCCGCGTCCCAGGTCACCGCCTGGATCGCGGTCTCCCGGCCCAGGGTGCAACGCGGCCCGTCCGGGGTCTGGACCGGTCGTGCCGCCAGGTGGCTCAACACCCAGTCCCCGCCCGGAAGTTCGACCAGCTCGCCGTGGCCCGCCTTCTGCAACGGCACCGACGGGTCGTCCCGGGACGTCAGCAAAGGGCGGTCGTCGAGCTCGTAAGGACCGGTGACCGTACGGCTGCGTGCCACCAGCACCCCGTGCTCGAACCCCGTGCCGCCCTCCGCGAGCAGCAGGTAGTACCAGCCGCCCCGGCGCACCAACTTCGGTCCCTCCACGAGCCGTTCGTGCTGGAGCAGCAGATGGGTCGCGCCGGTCGGGGTGAGCGTGTCGCGGTCCAGCTCGGTCGCGACGATGCCCGCGAAGCGCCGACCGCCGGGGCGACAGTCGTTCTGGAGGTTCAGCAGCCAGAGTCGGCCCTCGTCGTGGAAGAGCGCCGGGTCGAAGCCGTGGCTCGCGACGCGCTGCGGGGCGGCCCACTTGCCACCAATGTCCGTGGCCGTAGTGATGTAGGTGTCGGCGTCGAAGTACGGTGTGCCGACCGAGCGGACGATCGCGTACGTCATCCAGAAGCGCTCGCCGTCCCAGCTCAGCGAAGGTGCCCAGATGCCGCCCGAGTCCGGGACGCCCGCCAGGGAATCGCCGGGGACCGCGCCCCGCACATGGCCCGCGTACTCCCAGTGCGCGAGGTCCCGCGAGCGGTGGATCGGGATCGTCGGGAACCACTCGAAGGAACTGTTCGCCACGTAGTACCAGTCGCCCACCCTGACCACCGAGGGGTCGGGGGCGAAGCCGCGGACAACAGGGTTGTGCAGCAAGGTCACTTGAGGGCTCCCAGGGTGACCCCGGTGCGCCAGTAGCGCCGCATCGCCACCATCATCACGGCCATCGGGACGATGGACAGCAGCGCGCCGGTCAGGACCAGGCTGGTGAGGTCGACGCCCGACTCCAGGCGTTTGCCGGACCAGTTGTAGAGGCCGATGTTGAGCGTCCAGTTCTCCTCGCCGCGCAGCACGGTCAGCGGGAGGAAGAAGGCGTTCCAGGTGTTCACGAAGGCGAGGAGGAAGACAGTTGCCCCGCCCGTCGTCATCATCCGCAGCACGATGCTGAAGAAGATACGGAGTTCGCCCGCGCCGTCGAGGCGTGCGGCTTCCAGGAGTTCGAAGGGGACCGTGGCCTCCGTGTACACCTTGGCGAGGTAGACGCTGAACGGGTTGATCAGGCAGGGGATCAGCATCGCCCAGGGGGTGTCGACCAGGCCGATCTTCGAGAACATCAGGTACAGCGGGAGGGTGAGCAGCGCGATCGGGATCAGGAACGAGCCCACCACGCACGCGAACACCGCGCTGCGGCCCGGGAATTCGAAGCGCGCGAGGCCGTAGCCCGTCGCGAGGGCGATGAGCGTGCCGCCCAGGGACCCGACTCCCGCGTAGAGGAAGGAGTTTGCGGTCCAGCGCAGGAAGATGCCGTTCTCGTAGGTGAAGACCTGACGGACGTTCGCCCACAGGTGCATGCCGGAGAACCAGAGGCCGTTGCTCTGGTAGAGGCTCGTGCGGTTCTTGGTCGCGGCGACGATCAGCCACCACACCGGGAACAGGCTGTAGGCGCTGGCCAGGACCAGGCCGACGAGCAGGAAACGCTGGCCGCCGCGTGAACGGGCCGCCGGGTCGGGCTTGTTGAGGCGGCGGACCTGATGGGCGTTCCGGCGTTCTTCGATGAGGGTCATCAGTCGGCCTCCTTCGCGGTGAGCCGGTAGAAGAGGAAGGAGGCGAGGCCGAGGATGAGGGCGAGGAGGACCGAAAGGGCCGCCGCGTAGTGGTAGTTGCCCGCGTTGAACGCCTGGTTGTAGATGATCATGATGGGTGTGAAGCTGTCGTTCACCGTCTGCGGGGTGACGTTCCGGAACAGCGCCGGCTCGTTGAAGATCTGCAGCATCTGGATGATCGAGAGCATCCCGGTCAGCACCAACGCCCCCCGTACGTAAGGGATTTTGATGCTCGTCGCGACCCGGAACTCGGAGGCGCCGTCGAGGCGGGCCGCCTCGAACAGGTCGCGGGGGACGCCCTGGAGCGCCGCGTAGATGATCACCATGTTGTAGCCGATGCCGTGCCAGGTCAGCAGGTTGCCGATGGACGGCCAGACCATCGAGGGCGCGAAGAAGTTCCAGGACAGCCCGAACACCTTGCCCAGTGGCGTCAACGGGCCGACGTCCGGGCTGTACAGGTTGATCCACACGATCGCCGCGACGACCCCGGGGATCATGTACGGCACGAGGAGGAAGATCCGGAAGCGGCCCGCGGCCTTCGAGGACAGCGCGTCCAGGAACAGCGCCAGCAGCAGGCTGATGAGCAGCATCACCGGGATCTGCACACAGGCGAACAGCACCACGCGCAGTACCGAGTTCATGAACGCCGAGTCGGTCAGGCCCTGTTGGTAGTTGTCCAGGCCGGAGAACCGCTGCGTGGAACCGCCGAGACCGAGCCCCGACTGGTGCTCCACGAACAACGACTCGTAGACGGCGTACCCGATCGGTATCAAGTACAGGAAGACGAAGCCGAGTTGGAAGGGCACCGTGAACGCGGCACCCTTCCAGCGCTGGGAGCGAATCATCGGTGCTGCCTCAGCCCTTGACGCTGATACCGCGGGACTTCAGGTCCTTGACCGTCCACTCCTGCATGTGCGCCAGCAGATCGGTGACCTTCTCCTGCTTGTTCATCACCTTCGCCCAGCCGGTCTGCAGCTCGGTGAACATCGCGGTCCAGTCCGGGCCGAACACCCAGTCCGAGGTGACGGTGTTCAGGCTGTCGGTGACGATCTGCTTCGCGGGCTCGTAGTTCGTGCCGAGCAGCTTGTCGGAGATCGCCTCGGCGACATAGGCATTGCTGTCGGCCAGCGCCGGCATCACGCCGTTGCCGGTGGTCGGGCTCGCCATCGTCTTCACCGCGCCGTTGTTGGTCGACATCCACAACGCGGCCTCGGCGGCCTGCTGTTGATGCGCGCACTGCTTGGTCACCAGCGTGACGCCACCGCTCTGGTTGGTCCCGGCGGGTGTCTTGGCGGCCTCACCCGCGAACGCCGGCCAGGGCGACAGCGCCCACTTCCCGTCGGACTTGGTGAAGTTCTGCACCATGCCGGCCATCTGCCAGGTGGAGATCTGCCGGGTCGCGGTGCCGCCGTTGTCGTAGTTGCGCTGTACGGCCGCGTAATCCGCGAAGGAGAGCTTGGAGTTGAGGTCGTTGTCGATGATCTCCTGGATCACCTGGGCCGCCTTGAGGCTGCCCGCGTCCTGGAAGTCGACCTTCCAGGAGTTGCCGTCGATGGCGTACCAGTGTGCCCCGGCCTGCATGGAGAGGACTTCCAGGGTGCTCGGGTCCTCACCGGCGAAGTTGGTGATCTTGATGCCGTGCTTCTTCAGGACCTTGCCCGCGGCGATGAACTCGTCCCAGGTCGTCGGCGCCTTGAGGCCGTACTTCGTGAAGACGTCGGTGCGGTAGATCGTGAACGCGGGGGCCGAACTGGTCGGCACGCCATAGGACTTGCCCTGCACCTGCGCACTGGCCCACGCGCCCGCGTTGAACTTGGCCTTGTCGGCGGAGACGTACTTCGAGATGTCGGCGAGCGCGCCCTGCGAGACCCAGGTGGTCACGTACTCCGCCGTGTTCTGCACCAGGCAGGGCGCGTTGCCGGCCTTGACCGCGTTGGTGAGCTGCTTCTGCATCGTCAACTGGTCGGTGACCTTGGTGTACTTGAGCTTGATGTCCTGGTGAGCGGCGTTGAACGCCTTCACGACCGCGTCCTGCCCGTTGGCCCAGCCCCAGAAGGGGAGGGTGACCGGACCCGAGGACGCTTTGTCCCCCGAGCCGGATCCGCCGCAGGCGGAGAGCAGACCTGTCAGTGCGAGGCCCGCGACGGCTGCACGAGCGAACCTTCTCCGGGGGCTGGTGATGTTCATCAGACCGTGTTCCTTCGGAAGAGAAGAGGTAGAAACCGGTTGCTGTGAAGGTAGGCAGGGTGGCCGGTTCGGAGCAAGAGGTGTGCAGCAAGTTGTTTCCATGTCCCTGGACAGACCCCTGCTGGCCAGGGAGTTTGAAGGGAAACCGGTTACGTAACGAAGGATCTTCCGGGGATCTTCCGGTGTGCCTAGTCGCGTCGCGCGGGCGGCCGTACCGAGTTCCGTACGACGACATGCGTGCCCAGGACCAGATGGTCGCCGTCGCTGCCTCTGCGCCGGCCCGTGCCGCCGCCCTCGCGCCGGTCCGCCACCGCGCGCAGCGCGACCCGGCCCATCTCCTCGTACGGGACGTGCACGGTGGTGAGCTGCGGGGTGAGCTGGGAGGCCAGCGGGATGTCGTCGTAGCCGACGATCGACACGTCCTCGGGCACCCGCAGCCCCGCCGCGCGCAGTGCCTGCATGGCGCCCGCGGCGACCACATCGGTCCCCGCGAGCACCGCGGTGAAGTCCACGCCCTCCTTCAGGGTGTCCTCCACCGCCTCGTACCCGTGCTCGTAGTCGTACGGGCCGTGCCGCACCATCCCCGGGTCGAACGGCACGCCGTACGCCTCGAAGGCCCGTTGCGCTCCCCTCAACCGGCCCTGGGCGGTGGTGAGTTCGGCGTGCCCGGGCAGGACCAGGACCCGGCGGTGGCCGGCCGAGAGAAGGTGGCTGGCCATGGCGTAGGCGCCGCCCTCGTTGTCGTAGTCGACCGTCGTCGCCGGGACGTCGCCCTCCAGGGGCGGGCGGCCGACGAGCACGAGGTGCGATCCCGCCGCGTCGAGGGAGCGGGCGAAGCCGGCCATGCGCAGCTGGTACTCGTCGAAGTCGTACGCCCCACCGAGCAACACCACGGCGGCGACGCCCTGTTGGCGCATGAGGTTGACCAGCGCTAGCTCGCGCTCGGGGTCGTCGCCGGTCGTGCCGACCAGGGAGAGCCAGCCGCGCAGGGTGGCCGCGCCCTCAACTCCCTTGGCCACGTGGGCGAATGCCGCGCCGGTGATGTTGTTGATGAGGATCGCCACCGTGGGCGTACCGCCGCCGGCCAGCGAACGGGCGTGCGCGTTGGTGACGTAGTCCAGGTCGCCGACCACCTTCATCACCCGGCGGCGCAGCTCCTCCGACACCGGGTAGTTGCCGGACAGCACGCGCGAGACGCTCGCCACGGAGACCCCGGCGCGCTCCGCCACGTCCCGGATCGTCGCCCGGCCGACGTCGCCCGACGCCTTGCGCTGACTCACCGTAGGGACTCCTTCACCATGACCGCGTTTCCACCGGGCGCCCTGGGGCCTGCTCCGGCGCCGGTCCGGAAACCGTATCCCACGGTTGTTCCCGGTGCGCCGGCCTGTGGACGGCGCGGATCAGGCGACACGGGCCAGGTCCGCGTGCCGTACCTCGTGGGCCGGTGGCAGGCCCGCGGCCAGCCGCTCCAGCTCGTCGACGACGATGCCGCCGAGCCGCGCCAGCTCGTTGCCGAGGGAGCCCGCGATGTGCGGGGTGAGGAAGACGTTCGGCAGCTGGTACAGGGGAGATGTGGGGGGCAGCGGCTCGGGTTCGGTGACGTCGAGGATCGCGGTCAGGCGGCCGGACAACAGTTCGTCGGTCAGGGCCTGGTGGTCGATCAGGGCGCCCCGGGAGGTGTTGATCAACACCCCGCCGTCCCGGATGAGGGCGAGCCGTCCGCGGTCCAGCATGTGCTGTGTCTCGGGGATGTCGGGGGCGTGCAGGCTGACGATGTCGCTGCCGCTCAACAGGTGGTCCAGCGGCAGGAGTTCGGCCCCGAGCGCGGCGGCCTCGGTGACGCTGACGTAGGGGTCGTGCAGGAGGACCTCGAAGTCGTACGGCCGCAGCAGTTCGAGGAGTCTGCGGCCCACCCGGGAGGCGCCGATGACGCCGATGCGGCGGCCGAGGTTGCCGATCGGCGCGGTCTCGGCGGGTGTCGGGTACGCGTGCGTGTGCCGGAAGCGTTCCCGCTGGGCGAAGGTGTCCTTCCCGGCGAGCAGGATCATCGCGAGGGTGTACTCGGCGACCGGGAGCGCGTTGCCGGTGACCGCGCTGGAGACGGTCACCCCGCGTTCCCAGAGCGCCTCGCCGACCAGCGAACGGACGGAGCCCGCCGCGTGCAGCACGGTCCGCAGCCGGGGTGCCGCCGCCAGCGCGTCGGCGTCGAGGTGCGGGCAGCCCCAGCCGGTGATCAGGACCTCGGCCTCGGCCAGGGCGCGGGCGGCCTGGGGGTCGGCGAAGTCCTGTACGACGAGCCCCGGGTCGATCTCGGCCGTCTGCCGGAGCCGTGCCATCAGGGGGGAGGGGAAGAGCAGGGGCAGGTGCACCGGATCCATGGCGAACATGGCCCTCGGCGGCTGGGCGCTGGGCATGACCCTCCAGTACGGAGTGGGAAACGTTTTCTGAAAACGTCTTCTACCGTAGATCTGCTGTGGAGCGGGGGTCAATCGGTGAGAGGGGACCCCGGGCGCGGAAATATTTCGATCGGTTCCCGACCCGAACGGACGTAGTACGCCCCCGGGTGCACCGTCATGACCCGTCCAGCCGCGCTCGTCCGCCGGAATAGCCGGGCTCGGTGTGATGCTCTGATGAGCAGCATGGTTCACGAGCGTGGTGAGGAGCTGGTGGGCGGATGACGGCGACGACGACGCAGACGGCGGAGCAGACGGGCCCCGTGGTGGGCACCCCCTACGGGGCGGTACGCGGCCGGTACGAGGACGGGATCGCGGTCTTCCGGGGCATCCCCTACGCGGCCCCTCCCATCGGCCCCCGGCGGTTCCGCCCGCCCGTCCCGCCCGAGCCCTGGACCGGAGTGCGCGACGCGCTCGCCTTCGGCCCGACCGCGCCGAAATCGCCGTACTCCGAAGCCTTCGCCAAACTGCTCTCCGACCCCGCCCTGCCAGGCGACGACTGCCTCAACCTCAACGTATGGACCCCGGAACCCGGTTCGGGCGCCCGGCTGCCCGTGATGGTCTGGCTGCACGGCGGCGCGCTCACCCGGGGCTCGTCGGCCGTCCCGGTCTACGACGGACACGCCTTCGCCCGCGACGGAGTCGTGTTCGTCTCGCTCAACTACCGCCTGGGCGTAGAAGGTTACGGACTCTTCCCGGACGCCCCCGCCAACCCCGGCCTGCGCGACCAGCTCGCCGCGCTGCGCTGGGTGCACGAGTCGATCGCGGAGTTCGGTGGCGACCCCGACCGGATCACCCTCTTCGGCCAGTCCGCCGGCGCGATCAGCATCGGCGCGCTGCTCGCCGCCCCGCAGGCCCAGGGGCTGGTCCGCCGGGCCGTACTGCAGAGCGGGCCCCCGGAGGCCTTCGACCGCGACAAGGTACGGCGGATGGTGCGCCGGATGGCGACCCGGCTGAAGATCCCCGCCACCGCCGAGGCCTTCGCCGCCGTCGACCGCGAACTCCTGCTGCGCACCCAGGCCGACGTGGGCAGACTCAGCAGCCCGGTGCTCGGCGGACCCACGTTCGGGATCGTCATCGACGGCGACCTCGTGCCCCGCGATCCGCTGGAGGCCCTCGTCGCCGGTGACGCGGCCCGGGGCGTCGACCTGATGCTCGGCTGGACCCGCGACGAGTACCGGCTGTGGCTGGTTCCCGGCGGCCTGCACGAGCGCGTCGACCGGCTCGGCGCGGTCGCCCTGGCCGGTGCGATGGCCCGCTGCCACTGCGGAGTCGAGGTCCCGCGCGGCTACCGCGCCCTGCACCCCGGCGCCGGCACCGCCGAGACCGTCGGCCAGCTCGTCACCGACCACCTCCTCCGCTACCCCCTGCACCGCCTCGCCGACGCCCGCCCCGGCACCTCCCACGTCTACGAGTTCGCCTGGCCCTCCAACCTCCCCGACCTCGGCTCCTGCCACGCCCTCGAACTCGGCTTCGTCTTCGACACGGGCGACATCCCCGAGGCCGCCAAACTCGCGGGCCAGGGCGCACCCCAGGATCTCGCCGACGCCATGCACGGGGCATGGGTGCGATTCGCCGTGGACGGCGACCCCGGGTGGCCGGCCTGGGACGACACCCACCCGGTCCGCATCTTCGGCGAGGGCGAGCCGTACGTCGCGCACGGTCCGCGCGACCCCGAGTTCGCCCTGTGGGCGGCCGACGCCGTGGCGAAGGCGAAGGAAGCGGCGGTTCCGGCCGAGGGCGCGCCGCCCGTGCGGAGCGCCACCGAACTGCGGTCGGTCGTACGGCGGTTGCGGCGGACGGGGACGGGGGATGTGCGGCGGTCGTCGTGAGGGGGCGGGTACGGCGTGGAAACCGGTTGCCCAACGCCGGTCGCCGGCAACTGCCTTGCTGACGTAGGTGAATTGGCCGACGCACGCCCCTCCTCCCGCCCTTCACCCACTGCTACTCTCCGCTCAGGGAACCGGTTGCCGGAGTGTTGCCACAGGCCGGGGAGGGGCGAGGCGGGTACATGACCAGGAAGAGCCAGGACGCGAACGGGAGCACCATCCGGGACGTGGCGGCCCGCGCCGGGGTGTCCGCGTCCACGGTGTCGCGGGTGCTCGGCGGCGACTACCCGGTGAGCACGGCGACCCGCACCCGCGTGCTGCGGGCCGTACGCGAACTGGACTACGTCGCCGACGCCCGCGCCAAGGCCGTGGCGGGCGTCGGGACGCCGACCCTCGCGTTCGTCCTGGAGGACATCACGGGACCGTCGTTCGCGCTGATGGCACACGGCGTGGAGCGCGAGGCGACCCGGCTCGGCCATCTCTGCCTGGTATGCAGCACCGAGGGCGACGTCCAGCGCGAACTGGATTTCATCGAGACCATGCGCGCCCAGCGCACCGCCGCCGTGATCCTCGTCGGCGGCACCGCCGACACCCCCGAGTACCGCGAGCGCACCCGCCGTATCGCCGACTCACTGGCCTCAGCGGGCTCGCGGCTCGTGCTCTGCGGTCGGCCGCCGCTCGGCCCGGGCGCACCCGTCACGGTCATCGAGTACGACAACGAGGGTGGCGCCTACGCCCTCGTCGCGCACGTCCTGGCCCAGGGCCACCAGCGCGTCCTGTTCCTCGGCGGCAAGCCGCACCATGCGACCGCGCAGGGCCGTGAACGCGGTTACCTCGCCGCGCACCGCGCCCGCGGCCTCGACCCGGACCCGGAACTCCTCCTCCACGGCGACTTCACCCGAGACTCGGGCCACCGCCTGATGCGCCTCGCCCTGAGCCGGAAACTGGAGTTCACGGCGGTGGTCGCCGCCACCGACATGGTCGCCGCGGGCGCGCTCACCGCACTGCACGAAGCGGGCCTGGACGTCCCCGGCGACGTCTCCCTGGCCGGCTACGACGACATCCCGTTCGCCCGCGACCTCTACCCCGCCCTGACCACGGTCCACGTCCCCTACGAGGAGCTGGGCCGCCTCGCCGTACGCACCGCCCTGGGCCGTACCGCGGAATCCCCGGACGAGCACCTGTTGCTGGGCACGCATGTGGTGGTGCGGGACTCGATCGCGGCGGTCACTTCCTGAGTCGGGAACCCGGCTCGAGTGTCCGCGCGATCGACGTGATCGCCTCCGGCCCCACCCGGCAGCACCCCCCGATCAGCCGTGCGCCGGACGCCTGCCAGCCCTCGACCTGTTCGGCGGTGAAGGTGGAACGGCCCGTCCACGCACGGGCGTTGGCGTCCCAGGTCTCGCCGCTGTTGGGGTAGACGACGACCGGCTTGCCGGTCACGCGGGCCGCGATCTCGACCGCGCCCTCGACATCCTCGGGCGCACAGCAGTTGACACCGACCGCGATGATCTCGTCCGCGTCGGCGGCCAGGGCGAACGCCTCCTCCAGCGGCTGCCCGGCACGGGTGCGATCACCGGCGATCGAGTACGACAGCCAGGCGGGCGTCCGCAGTCCGCGCACCGCCCGCAGCAGCGCCTCGGCCTCATCGGCGTCCGGGATCGTCTCGAAGGCCAGCACGTCCGGCCCGACGAAGTCCAGCACCTCCAGGCGGGGCCGGTGGAAGGCCTCCAGCTCGGCCACGCTCAGCCCGTACCGGCCCCGGTACTCGGAGCCGTCCGCGAGCATCGCGCCGTACGGCCCGACCGAGGCCGCCACGTAGAGCGGCCGCTCGATGCCCCGCCCTCCCGCGTCCACCGCCGCGTCGATGGCCAACTCCACGCTCTCTGCCATGAGTTCGGCCGCCCGGTCGTGCTTGATCCCGCGCTTCGCGAAGCCCTCGAAGGTGGCCTGGTAGCTGGCGGTGATCGCCACGTCGGCGCCCGCCTCGTAGTACGCGAGGTGCGCCTCGGCGATCGCCTCGGGCCGGTCCGCGAGCAGCCGCGCCGACCACAGCTCGTCGCTCAGGTCGTGCCCGGCGGCCCCGAGCTGGTTGGACAGACCGCCGTCGAGGACGAGCGTCCCGGCGGCGAGCGCGTCGGCGAGGAGGGGAGCGGTGTCGCTGGTCATGTCTCGACGCTAGTCGATACGGCCGTACCCGGCGGTCCCCGTCCGGCTGGTGAAAGGATCGCCCACCATGGGGAACATCACGGAAGCCGAAGCGCGGGACGTCCTGGGCCACTCCACCGGTCCGGTCTCCGCGACACCGCTCACCCACAACCCCAAGAACGGCGTCACCGCGGGCGTCTGGACCGTCACCGCAGGTGAGCGTACGGCCGTCCTCAAGGTACTCACCCGCACGAAGGAGGCCACCGGCCGCTGGGCCGCCTCCGACGACCCCCGCCACTGGAACTACTGGCTGCGCGAGGCGGAGATCTACGACTCCGGACTCGCGCAGACCTGGCAGCCCTACGGCATCCGCGCGCCCCGGCTGCTCGCCCGGGTCGAACGAGCCGACGGGGACGTGGCGTTGTGGCTGGAGCACGTGCGCGGCGAGCCGGGCACCGCCTGGCCGCTCGCCCGCCACATCGAACACGCCCGCCGCCTCGGCGCCGCGCAAGGAGCCGCATCCGTACCCGACGAACCCTGGCTCTCGCACCGCTTCCTGCGCCAGTACGTCGACAGCAACACACTCGGCGAGGAACTCCTCGACGACGACGCGGCTTGGCAACAGCCCCTGGTCCGCGACCACTTCCCCGCCGGACTGCGCCACGACATGGTCCGGCTGCACCACGACCGCGAGTGGTTCCTGGACGTCATGGAGGCCCTGCCGCGCGCCTTCAGCCACCTCGACCAGTGGCCCGCCAACGTCCGTACGCAGGACCGGGACAGCGTCCTCTTCGACTGGGCCTTCGCCGGCGACGGCGCCCTCGGAGAGGACCTCGGCAACTACCTCCCCGACTCCGTCTTCGACCTGTTCGTCCCGGCCGCCGACCTGCCCGGCTACGCGGCGCGGGCCTACGACGCGTATCTGCACGGCCTCCGGGAGTCAGGCAGCCGGGTCGACGAACGGCTCGTACGGCTCGGGCTGTGCGCGTCCGTCGTGAAGTACGACTGGCTCACCGCCGCGATGCTCGCCCGCGCGAGTGAAGCGCAGCAACTGGACTACGGCGGTGAGCGCGCCGTCTCCGCTGAACTCCGGTACCGGGAGCGGGGGTTGGCACTTGCCTTTCTCGCGGGGTGGGCCGCTGAGGCGCGGGCGCTCGCCCCGCAGGTGGGGTTTCCGGAGGCACCGAGTGGCCGCTAGGCGATCCGCTGGTCGTGCCGAGACGCGCCGTCGTTTTGCTGCGGCGCCGTTGTGGCTGGTCGCGCCCACGCGGCGGAGCCGCATATCGACACAGCCCCGCGCCCCTGGGGGGTTGCCGAACCGGCATCTAAGCCGCATGCTTTCCGCCCCCGCGCCTGCTGCCGCCCCGTGTGCGCTTGGTCGCCGGGACCAACAGGCCGCCCAGCAGGCCGAGTCCGAGTGCGTAGGGCCACCAGCCGAAGTCGTCGCTGCGGGCGGTGTTCGCCGTGCGGGCCTCGGTGACCGTCGTGTCGGAGGACGACTTGGGAGTGGTGTGGGCGGTGGCCGAGGGGCTGCTCGCGGTGACGGCGGTCAGGACGACGTCGTTGCCGTCGCCGCCCCGGTAGCTGATGCGGTACGTCGTGTCGGCGAGCTTCAGTTTGGTGCCCTCGCGAAGTCCCTTGAACGCGCCCGTCGTTGAGCCCTTACCCGTGTGGTCGAGGATCGTGACGGTCCGCGCGGGGTGCGTCCCGGCGGCCGAGAGGTCCAGGTCGCCCGCCAGGCCGACCTTGCCCGCGACCTTCAACGGCTTGGCGCCCAGGACCAGTTCACCCTTCGCGCTCTGCGTGTAGTTGCCGGTCACGGTGAGCCCGGTGGTCACCAGGCTGTCGTTCGTCACCGAACCCTTCACCGTGCCCAGACCGGTCAGTTCCGTCGACACCCGCAGGCCCGCCGTCCCCACGTCCAGCCGCGCGCCCGTCGAGGTGAGCCGGATCGCCTTGCTGTGGGCGAGAGTTGCCCCGGATCTCAGCGCCAGCGTGCCCTTGGAGACCGTCGTCGTCCCGGTGTACGTCACTGCCGTGCCCGTCAGTGTCGTTGTGGCGGCGCCGGACTGGACCAGGGACCCCTTGCCGCCGAGGCGCGACAGATTCGTGGGAAGTGACACGTTCCGCAGGACAAGGGTCCCGTCGTCGACGATCCGACGCCCCTCCGTGCCGGTCAGCAGTCCACCGTCGCCGCCCGACTTCCCGGACCCCAGTCGCAGCACCGCCCCCTTCTCCACGGTCGTCGACCCGTCGTAGTACTGCGGCGCCGCGAAGGTCACGTCATTCCCGCGCGTCCCGGCGATCACGATGTCCCCGGCACCGGGCGCGGCCAGCGTGTCGTGGTACCTGCCGCCGCCGATCGGCGCACCCAGGGTGACCGGACCGTCGTAGTCGAAGGTCAGCCGGGACCGGACCCCGCTCGCCGCGTGGAGGTTGATGTAGACGGTGTCCTTGGTGCCCGGCATGAAGATCTGGTGGGTGGTGCCGTCGCCCCACTGGACGTTCGCGCCCTCGATGTTGGTGCCGCGCTTGTTCAACTGGTGGGCGATGGCACGCCAGTTGAGGTTCGAGTCGCTGAGGGACGGGTTCGTGTCGCCACCCTGGTCGCTGTAGCTGTACTGGCCCGTGAGGACGACCTTGCTGCCCGGCCGGGAGTGGACGTTGACGTCGCTGCCGTACTCGCGCTGATAGAAGTTCTGGCGCAGGGTGATCGTCTGGTACAGCGGGGTGTCGATGATCCAGGAGCCCTGGTTGAGGATCGCGCGGGCGTTGGGGAGCGCGACCGGGTACTCGGGGCGGCCGACCGCCATGCCGGTGCCGTTGTCGATCACCCCTGAGAACGGGTGAGTTCCGGCGAGGTCGAGCGTGCCCCACATGTTGCGGGGCTGCGTGACCAGGCCCGAGCCGCTGATCGTGCCGATGTTGAAGGTGCGGGTCAGGGAGAGGCGCAGGGTGCCGTCGACGCGGACGTTCAGCTCGTTGAGCTGATACCCGGGTGTGCTGTAGGGGAAGTGGCCGATGAGGCCGGTCCCACCACCCGTGCCGTACTGGAGAGTTGTGCCGCTCGCGACCGTGATCGCGGGCGGGTCCGGGTTGCTGACGGTGGTGTACGGGTGGTTGCCGCCCTGGGTGGTCACCTTCTGCCGCTGCCGGGCCGCCGGGAGGGTGAAGTCGCTGTCCTTGGTGAGGATCAGCGTGCCGCCGCCGCGCACGGTGAGCGTGCCCTGGCCGCGGAACACCCCGTTGTACGTCGTCGTCCCGGACGGCACGGTGACCACCGTGTCGCCGGTGAGCGTGACGTCCCGGTTCGCGAGGACGTCGGCGGTCGCGTCACGGGCGCCGGCGGCCGAGGCGGGAGGCGCGGCGACCAGGAGGGCGACGGTCGCGAGGGCGCCTACGGCGGCTGAGGTCTTGCGGGTTTGGCTGCGCACATCACTGGAGACGTGCGTCGGCGGCGGCGATAACAGAAATCTCGCGTCCATCTTTGTCACGCGCGACCCGTTGACCTTCCCGTAACACACCCATACCTTTTCGGCGTTCGTAATGACAGATGCCGTACGAAATCTCGAACTCCCCTCCGAGAGGCGTCAGATGAGACGTGTGTACGCAATCCTCGTCGCCCTGTGCTGTGTGCTCGCCGCCGCACTGGTGACCGCCGGACCGGCCCAGGCCGCGGCGCAGACCATCACCAACGGCACGCAGTTCACGGACACTTCGGGCAACGCCCTGCACGCGCACGGCGGCGGGGTGATCAAGGTCGGCAGCTACTACTACTGGTTCGGCGAGGACCGCAACGCCGACAACACCTTCAAGTACGTGGACGCGTACCGCTCCACCGACCTGAAGAACTGGGAGTTCCGCAACCACGTCCTGACCCAGTCCAGCGCCTCCGAGTTGGGCACCGCCTACATCGAGCGGCCGAAGGTCGTCTACAACGCGTCCACCGGCAAGTTCGTGATGTGGATGCACAAGGAGAACGGCGTCGACTACAGCGAGGCCAAGGCCGCGGTCGCCGTCTCCTCGACCGTGGACGGCAGTTACACCTACCAGGGCAGCTTCCAGCCGCTCGGCGACAACATGTCGCGGGACATCACGACGTTCGTCGACACCGACGGCACCGCCTACATGGTCTCCGCCGCCAACGAGAACTACGACCTGCACATCTACAAGCTCACCGCCGACTACACCGCCATCGACAGCCTGGTCGCCAACCCGTGGGTGGGCGGACACCGCGAGGCACCGGCCCTCTTCAAGCGCAACGGCGTCTACTTCATGCTGACTTCGGGCGCGACCGGCTGGAGCGCCAACCAGCAGCAGTACGCCACCGCGACCAGCATCACCGGCCCGTGGACGGCGTTCACCAACGTCGGCGACTCGACCGCGTACAACTCGCAGACCGCCTACGTCCTCCCGATCACAGGGACTTCGGGCACCTCGTACCTCTACATGGGCGACCGGTGGGGCAACTCCTTCGGCGGCACCGTCAACGACTCCCGCTACGTCTGGCTGCCGTTGACCTTCCCGACCACCACCACGATGTCCATGGCGTCCTGGTACCCGGAGGTGTCGATCGACACGGCCGCCGGCACGATCAGCGGGACGAGCGCGACGTACAACACGCTCATCGCGCGGAACAGCGCCAAGTGTGCGGACGTAGCGAATCAGTCGCTGTGGCAGGGCGTCGCGATCAGCCAGTACACCTGCAACAGCGGCACCAACCAGAAGTGGTGGTTCAAGGACCTCGGCACCGGCTACTACGAACTCATGGGCCGGGGCAGCTCGTTGTGCCTCCAGGAGAACTCGACGAACGTCACCCAGGAGAACTGCACCGGCGCCACCGCCCAGCAGTGGAGCCTGACCACGTCCGGCAGCTACGTCCTCGTCAAGGCCGCAACGAGCGGCGAGTGCCTGGACGTGTCGGGCGCGTCCACCGCCAACTCCGCCGCGATCATCACCTACGCGTGCAGCGGGGCTACCAACCAGCAGTGGACGCGCGGTAGTTGAGCACACGGTTACCGGACCGGATTCCAACCGTCCGTGCCCGCCAGGTACTTCTGAGCCGTGTAGCTCGCGGCCTGGGAGTCGGTGAGCTGCGGGCGGTTGGAGTTCACCGTCGCGCCCGCGCCGGTGTTCTTGTACTCGAAGAAGCGGGCGTTCTTCCACGAGTAGCCGCTCATGTCCGTCCAGGGCCCGGCGACCTTCACGGCGGCGGGCAACGAGGTCTGGCGGACGACCAGTTGGCCCACCGCGTCCGCCGTCGGATGCCAAGGGCGGCCCAGGTAGTACGTGTTGGCCGCCGCCGAGCTGCTCACCGTGCTGCCGGTGACGAGGATGCCGTAGGTCTTCGCGGAGCTGGTGTTGGGCGCGGAGAGGAAGCCGTTGAGACCGCCCGCCGCCGCGCCCGAGTTGCGCAGTTGGATGTTCACCCGGTCGTAGACGGCGGTGGCGTTGCCGAAGACGAAGTCCACGTCTCCGGTGATGAACGACGAGTAGAAGTACTGCCGGTACTGGCCGGTCGACGACGGCGACCAGTTGAGGACGGTGTCCTGGCGGCTGATGAACCGGTCGTTGGTGAAGGTCTGCCGGTCGCCCTGCGCGGTGATCGCGACGGCCTGGGTGTCCGTGATCTCGGGGTGGGCGGACTTGTCGAAGGTGTTCTGGACGGTGATCCCGGTGACGGTGAGGTTGCCGGCCGAGAAGGTCGCGACCGAACTGCCCGGCGTCCCGTACTTGTTGCCACTCGCATCGGTGTAACCGGCAGCCCGGTCATAGGAGATGACGACGTCCTCGGCATTGCCGGTGGCGCCCTGGATGGTCAACCCCGTCTTGCCGACAGGCACGTTGACGATCTCGGCGTACGTGCCCTTCGCGACGGAGATGGTGTCACCGGCGGCGGCCGCGTTCACGGCGGCCTGCACGGTGGTGAAGCGGCCCGAACCGTCCTTGGCGACGGAGATGACGGTGGCGGCCCGCGCCTGGGTCACCAGCGACACCGCGACCAGCCCGAGGGCGGCCGCGGTACCGGTCGCCACGGCGGCGGCTCGACGCCGGGCGGGGGAGCGGCGGTGAGTGTTCGGCTCTGTCATGCCTTCAAGTCGCCGTGCCCCGCTCGGGAGTTGCCGCCTCTACGCCAGCAGATCGATCGCGTCGACCGACGTACCGGCACTCAGGAACGACGTCGTCCCGGAGCCGCTCGCCACATAGATCTTCAGCGTGTTGTACGCGCTCGCGTCCGTCAGCCAGGCCGACGCCGGAACGCTGTACGTGAACGTGTTGTTGTTGCCCCGGTACGAGCCCACGGTCAGCGACCGGGTGCTCGGCTGGGTCGGCGGCGACGGGACGGCCGAGGTCCAGGTGTCGTTGACGACGATCTGCGGCCGGCCGTTCGCGTACGCCGTCGTCACCCCGATGCGCAGGGTGTGCGCGGCGGCCAACTGGGCGGCCGTCAACTTGAAGTACACGATGATGCCGCTGTTGACGTCCTTCCAGAGGTAGCAGGGGAACGCCGAGGTCTCCGTACCGCTGCCGACCACGACGTTGCCGGTCCAGGATGCGGCTCGTACGTCCGACGGGTGCGCGTACGTCATCAGGTCGGCGTTCTTGAACCCGCTCGGCGAACCGTCCCAGTTGCCGATCCGCCAGATCGCGCTCGCGTTGGACGGGTCGTTCGAGGACGGGATCGCGATGCTGTTCAGCGTCGTCGTCCCGCCCGCCGCGACCGCCACCGACCCGGTGTAGACGGCGAGTTCACCCTTGAAGACGGTCAACGTGTAGGTCCCCGGCAGGACTCCGGCGATGGAGAAGTAGCCGTCCGAGGCCCGCGCCGAACCCCAGTACTGGGCAGCCGAGTTGGCGAGCCCGACCGTGTACGCGTACGCCGTGTCGCGCCCGGTGATGCCCACGCCCGCGACCCGGCCCCGCGAACTAGCCGCCGTGTACCCGGAGATGCCGAGCGAATCGGCCCACGCGGTGGTCAAGTTGGCGTGATACAGGGACGAGGAGGGCGCGCCGCCGTCCGTGAGCGCGATGACGTACGGCCCCTGGAGACCGAAGCGCTGCGCCTCCGTCTGGTTCTCGCCGTAGTACAGGATCTCGTACAACCCGCCGCCGTCCGCGCTCTGATGACGCAGCAGCGAGCGGTAGAACGGGCCGCCGGACGCCTTCTCGTGGTTGCTGCGCACGACCCACAGGCCGACGCTGCCGGTGGTCCAGCCGACGTAGTCGTAGTCGATGACCCGCTTCTTCGCGTAGTGCTTGGAGCGGGTCTGGCCGTCGGACTTCTCGAAGACGTCGGCGGACTCGATGGTGGTCGGCGCGTAAGTGTAGGAATCCGGCTCGTCGTTGAGGAACAGGCCGGCCTTCACGCGCACGATGTAGCGGGTCGCGCTGACCGAGGTGTCGGCCTTGTTGGTCCACAGGTAGACGTTGTTCTCGCCGCTGCGGGCCGCGTAGTAGTGCTTCAGCGTGCCGTACGCGACGGAGATCAGGATCGTCGTGCCGGACTGCGCGATCGTCACGGTGGAGGTGCCGAGGCCGGACTCGACATGCGAGTTCTTGCCGCCGTAGCCCTGGTACTCGGTGCCCTTGTAGACCAGCGAGGTCAGATCGCCGTTCGTCTTGCTGACCTTGAAGACCAGGCTCGCGCCGGTGTCGACGACGTAGTTCGAACCGTCGTCGGTGTAGCCGAAGCTCGCGGCGGACGCGCTCTCGGCGAGCGGCCCGGCGAGCGCCGCCGAACCGGCCGTGGCCGCTGCGCCGAGGACGAAGGTGCGGCGGCGAACCGGTCTGTTCACAGAGCCGGACATGGGGGTGCCTCCTTCGGGAGGGTGGGGGTGCGGGTGCTTTGGAGGGTGGCAGTTGAATCGATTTCGCGAAAGGGCTTTCGCAGCCTTGGAGTTGGCGATGAAGTGAAATTTGCCGCAGGTCTAGAAAGCGCTTGTCCGGAGCGGTACGGTCCACCGCCAGGCCTTGTCGTCGGACGGAGGAGGCGCGCATGAGACGTTTCAACATCGCCCTGCTGGCCGCACTGACCCTGAGCGCCGCCCTGTCGACCGCACCCGCCCAGGCCCACGACCGCACGCCCCCGCTCGGCCTCGCCAACTGCATCGCCACCGCTTGCCACTTCGACGTCCCGCCCGGCACCTACGACGTCACGGTCCGCCTCGGCGGAGAGTCGGCCGCGAGTACCGCCATCACCGGCGAGACCAGGCGCTCCCTGCTCCCCGAGACGGCAACCGCCGCCGGTCGCACCGTGACCCGTAGCTTCACGGTCAACGTCCGTACGCCAGAAGGCGAACCCACCGGCCCTGACGGCACCCCCGGCCTCGACCTCACCCTCGGCGGCACCGCCCCCGCACTCGCCAACATCCGCGTCACCCCCGCCCACCATGCCCGCCAGATCATCCTGATCGGCGACTCCACGGTCTGCGACCAACCGGGCGACCCGTACTCCGGCTGGGGCCAACAGCTCCCGCAGTTCCTGCGCAAGGGCGTGTCCGTCGCCAACTACGCGGATTCCGGGGAGAGTACGGTCACCTACCTGGAGAATCCCTTGCTGTGGGGGACAGTTCAGCCGCTGATCCACCCCGGCGACCTGGTTCTCGTCCAACTCGCCCACAACGACAAGACGACCGACGAGGCCACGTATCGCGCGAACTTGGAAACGCTCGTAGCGGGTATCCGTGACAAGGGCGGTCGGCCGGCCCTCGTGACACCGATCGTCCGACGCTGGTTCAATGCCGACGGCACACTGAACAACAACACAGCGCTGCTGGTGAACGGACTCGGCGTCGACCTGCCGGGCGTCATCCGCTCGGTCGCCGCGACCGAGGGGGTAACGCTGATCGATCTCACGGCGCAGACCAAAGCGCTGGTGGAATCGCTGGGAGTGGAAGGCTCCAAGGCCCTCTACCTCTACAACGAGAAGAAGGACAACACGCATACTTCCGCGCACGGGGCCACCGTGTACGCGGGCCTGGTCCGCGACGCACTCGTGGCCCGGCATCTGCTGCCGGAGGACCGGGTACGAGTGGGGTGAGACCCGAAAGACCCCTGGGGCGTTCCGACCGGAACCGGGGCGCCCCAGGTTCCACTCTCCCGCCGTGCGTGTGAAAGCGAGCCGATGCAACTCCCTGCCGACAACCGTGTGTTGAGCCCGCGCACCGGCTACACCCGCGCCCACTGGGAGACGGCCGCCGACACCCTCCTCACGGCGGTGGAGCCGTACGCGACCGAGGACCGCGCGCTCTACCACCTCCCCGGCACCCGTACCAGCTGGTCCGGCAGCCTCTCCGACGGCCTGGAGGGCTACGCTCGCACCCTGCTGCTGGCCGCCTTCCGCCGCGACGAGACGGCCCTGGAGCGCTACGCGGACGGTCTGGCGGCAGGCGTCGCGGGCGTCTGGCCGAGCATCGAGGACCGCAGCCAGCCCCTCGTCGAGGCCGCCTCGATCGCCCTCGCCCTGCGCCTGACCCGCCCCCTCCTCTGGGACCGCCTCGCCGAGCCCGTACGGCAGCGCGCGGCGGCCTGGCTCGCGGACGCCCTCACCGCCGAACCCTGGCCCTGCAACTGGGAGTTGTTCCCCGTCACGGTCGGCGGCTTCCTCCAGGAGATCGGTTACGAGGTCGACGAGGCCCGCAAGGCCGTCGACCGAGGACTGTCGCGCATCGAGGACTGGTACGTCGGCGACGGCTGGTACACGGATGGCGACGGCCGCAAGTTCGACTACTACAACGGCTGGGCGATGCACCTCTACCCGGTCCTGCACGCCTGGCTCGCCGACGACCCCCGCCTCCTCGACCTCTACGGCGGTCGCCTGGAACGCCATCTCGCCGACTACGCCCGCCTGTTCGGCGGAGACGGCGCCCCGATGCACCAGGGCCGGTCCCTGACGTACCGCTTCGCGACGACGGCTCCGCTGTGGCTGGGGGCGCTGACGGGTCGTACGCCGTTGCCGCCGGGGGAGACGCGACGGCTGGCGTCGGGCGCGCTGAAGTACTTCCTGGAGCGCGGGGCGGTGGACGACCGGGGGCTGCTGAGTCTGGGCTGGCACGGGCCCAACGAGGCTGTCCTGCAAGGCTATTCGGGCCCCGCGTCCCCGTACTGGGCCAGCAAGGGATTCCTCGGCCTGCTCCTCCCGCCGGACCACGAGGTGTGGACGGCGGCCGAGGAGCCTGGTCCGGTGGAGCGGGAGGATGCGGTCACGTCGATCACCCCCGCCAACTGGCTTCTCCAGTCGACCAGTTCGGACGGCCTGGTCCGCCTCCACAACCACGGCAGCGAGGACGTCCGCTACGACCCGTACTACACGCGCCTCGCCTACTCGACGGTGACGGAGCCTTCGTCGTCGTACGACAACAGCGTGATCGTCGGCGGGGATCCGAGCCGTACGGAGATCGTGCCCTTGGGGGCCGGGGAGGGCTGGGTCGCTTCCCGGCACACGGCGGCTTCCGGGGCCCGGGTGGTCAGCCTGGTGGTGGCCGAGGGGGCTGTGGAGGTGCGGGCCCATCTGGTGGTGGGCGCGGCTGCGGGGACGCCGGTCCGGGTCACGGGGTGGTCGGCGGAGGAAGGGCCGCGCGCCGAACTCGTTTCCCTGCACGGCCTGTTGGACGGCGTGGGTGAGGTCGGTGACGGGCCCATCCTGTTCGTCGCGCTGGCCCGCCTCACCGGAGAACTGGACCCCCGTCCCCTCGCGGAACTCGTGTCCGTGGAGGTCGACGGGGATCACGGCGTCTCCGTTCAGTGGACCGGCGGCAAGCGGACGGGGTTCCGGTTCACGGAGTCAGCCGGGCGATCCGCAGACTCGTCGTGGTCGGTGAAGCCCCGTTGAGCGGGCTCGCGTAGCTCGGGGTGACCGGGGCGTACGCCCAGGTCAGCGTGCCGTTCTTCAGGACCGCTATGTCACCGCTGATCCGGGCGGTCACCACCTTGTCCGCACTCTGGGCCTTGCCGTTCCAGTCGATGAGCCGCAGGTGGGTGCCCGTGAAGGTGCCGGTGCAGGTGCCCGCGTTGCACTTGGCACCCTTCAGGGACTCCCACGAGACCAGGAGCCGGTCCTTGCCGTAGGGCGCGATGTGCACGTTGACGTTCTCGGTGCCGGCCGCGCTCGTGAGGTAAATCGCCTTGCCGGGACCGGAGTTGCGGTTCGCCATGAAGGCGACGGCGACCTGGTGGGTGCTCGTCTTCGGGGTGACCGTCCAGCCGCGTCCGCTGGAGTCGGCGGCGTTCTTCTTGGCCGAGGCGGCGCCGCGCGAGGCGAAGGCGGTGGCGTACCGGCCGCTCGCCGACTTCACCAGGTCACCGGTGCGGCTGGGGAAGGTACCACCGCAGTACCCTGCCCAGCACTGCTCGCGCTGCACGACCGGTGCGACGTCCGGGGCGCCGATCCCGGTGGAGACGAACAGGCCCGAGCGCCAGTCGTCGAAGCACAGCGAGGTGAAGGCGCCGGAGGTCTCCGCGTGCAGCGCGATGCCCTCGTTGTGGCTGCACCCCCAGCTCCAACCACCGCTCAGCTTCGCCCCCTTGGCGCTGATGTACGTCAACTTGTCGCCGAAGTGGCCGTCCGCGAAACCGCCCGCGCCGTGCACGACGAAGTACGCGCCGTACTTGGTGCCGTTCCAGGTGAGTTGGCCGTCGAGACCCGGGGAGGTGTCGTTCGAGGCGGTGCCGGTGAGCTTGGTGCGGAAGGTCTGCTTGCCGCCCGTGTAGCGGACGATCGCGGCGGCCGTCTCCTTCCACTTGTTGGTGTCGGAGACCCGGGTGAGCAGCGCGAAGCCGTCGTTGCGTGCGACGAGCCCGCCAACTTCCTTGGCGCCCTTGACGATTGTGTCGGCGCCCGAGCGCAGTCCGGCGGCGTTCAACGGGATCACGTGGACGCCGTCGGCGGCGGGCCAGGCCACGCGCAGGGTGCCGTTGGGGGCCACGGCCGTGGTCGTACGGGTCCACTCGCGGGTGTTGTTGTAACCGGCGGTCAGATAAGGGAACTTGGCGGCGAGCGCCACCGTGGTGCTGATCGGGGTGAGCGTGCCGGTCGCGGCCTTGGCGGCCGTCGAGGTCTTCGCGACGGCCTTCGGGGCGGTCTTCGCCGAGGCGGACGCGGTCGCCGTGCCGGAGGCGGACGTAGAGCCGTCGGCTGCGGCCTCGGAGGAAGCGGAGGCACTGGTGGACGCGGAGGCGGACGCGGACGTCTTGGCCGCGGTCGAGCCACCGCTGTCGCCGCTGTTCGTCGCCGCGGTCGCGTACCACGCACCGCCGAGCAGGGCCGCGACGGCGAGCGAGCCCGCGAGCGGCTTGCGGGCGATGCGGCGGGGGGAGCGGCGACGGTGTGTCGTGGTGCGTCTTGCGTTGGTCATGTTCCCATGTCGCCACTGGTGCGGGGGAGGTTGCCGTGGCGCTGCGCGAAATATTCGGAGGGAGATGAATGCGCAGGCGTCCCGAGGTGAGACCGGCTCCACAGCCGGGGCAGGCCGATCCTGGTACGTTGGATGCTTTCCTGGGTATCAGACCCTTTGGACTCATCTCCGGCGAGGGACCGAGGAACCATGACCATGGACCCCGGCGACAAGCGACTGGCGGCGGCCGTCGTGATGGACGACGACGGGCGCGTACTTCTGGTGCGCCGCAGTGCGACCGAGCGGTTCCTGCCGCGCGTGTGGGGCGTTCCGTGCGGGAAGCTGGAGCCGGACGAGCTTCCCGAGGACGGTGCCTTGCGGGAGCTGAAGGAAGAGACCGGGCTGCTCGGTGAGATCGTCCGCAAGATCGGCGAATCGTCCTTCGTGAGCGAGTACCGGGGCAACGAGATCAAGAACTGGCAGGACAACTTCCTGGTCAGGCCGCTGACCCTGGAGATCACCCTCCCCGAGCCCGACCAGGCGTATCTCTGGCTCCCGCCGTCCGAGCTCGCCGGTGCGGGGATCGATATCGACGCGTACAACCTGGACGTCGTACGACAGGCCCTCACGAACTTCTGAGCGACTCCGCGAGGCCGTTCAGCGCGGCGAGATAGTCCCGCGCTTCGAGCGGCACCTTCGCCACCGCCCCCGGATGCGGGCCCGCCGCCGTGAACACATCGGTGTGGCGCCGCCGTTCGGCACCCGTCTCCAGGAACAGCGTCACCGTCGGTACGTCCGTGTCGCACCAGGCCCGGTGCAGGGTGTGCGCCGGGAGGGCGTAGGCGCTGCCCGCCGCGTACTGACCCGTGTGCGTCAGCCGCAGTCGTGCCGGTCCCGTCGCCCGCAGCCGCCAGTCGGAGCTGCGCTCGGCCAGGGACTCCTCGTACCGGTCCGCCGTGATCCTGCCGTCGTCCCGCGTCTCGTACAACTCCATGGCGAGCCGGCCCCGGACCACGTAAGAGGCAAGCGGGGAACGGTGGTTGTGAATGTCCTCCGTGCCGATCGCCCTCGCGCCGGGATGCCAGAAGTGCGCGCGCAGCATGTGGCGCGGTCCGCCGTCGATCAGCAACAGCTTGTCGAAGCCCAGGACATGACGGTACGACAGCTTCGCGCAGGCCTCGGGATCGCCCTCGCCGGAGGCGAGTTCGGCGACCAGCTCCAACAGGCGGTCGGGGGAGCCCAGTTCGGCGACGACTGCACGGGCCGCGGCCACCGTCTCGTGGGCCTGTGCACTCACTACCGCACGGCAGGTCACGCAGGCGTTGGTCGAGTATTCGGCTGATACATCCACATGGCGTGGACCCGCAGCGCTGAAAGTCCCTGGTAGGTCATCCAGATGGGGTGCCGCATTTCCTCGGACCCTGTGAAAGCGGATTCGTCCAGGTTCCAGGACCAGATACCGTCGGTCTGCGCCGCCCACACCGCGGTTACGGCCCCGTTCAGTCGCTCCCACCACTCGTCTTCGAAGCCGTCCTGCCGTGCGACTTCCTGGGCGCCCCGGGTGAGCAGGGCACGCACGATCCAGGACGCGGTGAAGTGACGTACGTTGAGCACCTCGTGATACGCGGAGTCGTGCGAGTGCCGCCGCCGCACCTCCTCCCGCACGTTCGCCAGGTCGGCGCAACTGTCGTGGGCGGTCGCGGGGCAAGCCAGCAGCCAGCGCACCCCGTCCTCGCGCGCCGAGCGTTCGACCGGCCCTTCGCCCAGGACTCGGGCCGTCCGATCCAGGGCGACAACTGCCTGTGCGGTGTGCAGCGGGGAGGGTCGAGTTGGGCGTGTGGCCCGGGGTGGCGGCGAGAGCCGGTGGCCCCAGCAACGACGCTGTCGGCGCTGCGGGTCGGTGAGCGCGCCGTCGACAAGGATGCTTCGCAACTCCGGCAGCGTCGATGCTTCAGGCGCCGCACGCAGCAGCCCCCGCATCACGGTGGTGATCACATGGGTCAACGCCCGTCCCGTTCCGTCGAGTTCATCCGTGAGGCTGGCCTCACAGCGCGCCACCTCGTCTGCTAGCCGCTCCTGGGACGTCCCCGCCCTGGCCAGCGCACCCAGGACCACAGCGGTTATCTCCGGGCGAGCCATGGCGCCCTGGGTTTGGGCGGACCAGCCGCCTCCCGGCAGTCGTAGTCGCCACAGCGTGTCCATGAGGTCGCCGGTGTGCAACCGCCCGTCCGGCACGCCCAGATCCAGCACGGTGTGCAGCCCGTAGGCCGTGGCCAGCGCGGTGGGATGCGCCAGGGGCTCTGGCTCCTGGAACGCGTGCGGCCACCCGACGAGGCGGCCGCGGACCGGGTCGTCAATCACGACGATCTTGGCGGCGAGGGCATCGTATGCGGAGGCGAACGCCTTCGGCAGCGGGCCAGCCGTGGGCCGAGCCGGGGGAGCGGAGGTGGCGACCGGCGAAGGTTCGGCCGTTCGAGACCGGAGCAGGGCTGCCGCCAGCCCGGTCATGCCGGCTGTGGCCAACCCGCTCAGCCCGGAGATCAGATACTTGGCAGGCTCCCCGTCGATCGAGTCGGGCAACACCGCGAACAGAAACTGAAACACCGCGTATCCGGCGGCCACGCACCCGAACCGGCCCAGCCAGTCCACGAACCGGGATGGCGGGACCAGTCCGGGCGCCCCGGATGTTGTCAAGTGGCCGCGTCTCAGCTGCCGTTGAGACACAGAGCGCTCCCTCCCCCAGGGTGGCACATGACTTCAGCGAGTCCTTCCACTCTAATCTGAGTGGTCAGCGATACACCTGGGGCGCTCACCGGAACCGCCGTCTCCGTCACCCCACTTCAGCCTCACGCGGCCAGTGCGTCAGCGCCACATGCAGCGCGTCGACCGCCCGCTCCCAGGACCGCCGCACGTCACGCGGCGCGCCGAACCCTCCGCTCGACTCCAGCGCGCAGTAACCGTGGAACGTACTCCTCAACAGCCGTACGGCGTCGGTGAGATCGGGTTCCGTCAGGCCGTAGGAGCGCAGTATGCCGTAGGTGATCTCGGCGGTGCGGCGCAGGGCGGGGGAGTCGGCGATCAGGGACTGGTCGACGCGGATCTGGGTGGCGGCGTACCGGCCCGGGTGCTCCAGGGCGTAGGCCCGGTACGCGTCGGCGAAGGCGCCCAGCGCCTCCCGGCCCGTGCGGTCGGCGACCGCGACGGCGATGCGGTCGATCAGCTCGCCGCCCGCGAGGAACGCGACCCGGGTGCGCAGGTCCTGGAGGTTCCGGACGTGCGAGTACAGGCTCGCGTCCTTCACGCCGAAGCCGCGGGCCAGCGCGGACAGGCTGACGTTCTCGAAACCGACCTCGTCGGCGAGGTCGGCGGCGGCCGCCACGACCCGGTCGGCGGTGAGTCCCGCGCGCGGCACGACCCACCACCTCTCCTCTGACCTGCGAAAACCAGAACCCCTAGGACGATAGCCAATAACAACAGGGGTGTCCGGCGCGTTTCCGTACCGCCCCGCCGGACTCCGGCACCAGACTTGCCCACCATGGACGACGACTCCGGCACCCCCGCCCCCACCGGCCTCCGCGCCACCGCACTCCTCGGCCGCCCCAAACTGTGGCTCATCCCCACCGTGCTCACCGGCCTGCTCGCATTCCTGCTGTCCCTCCTCTACATGGGCGGCATCGTCAACCCCAACCGCGAACTGCGCGACCTCCCCATCGCCCTCGTCAACAGCGACACCGGCAAACCCCTCACCGGCCAGCAGCAGAACCTGGGCACCCAGATCACCCACTCCATCGTGACCAACTCCGGTAGCCGCGCGGCCGGTTGGCGCCAGCTCACCAGAGCCCAGGCCCAGGACGAACTCGACGCCGGCAAGGTCTACGGCGCCCTCGTCATCCCCGCCGACTTCACCGACTCCGTCGCCGCACTGACCACCACGAACGCCACCGCCCGCCCGACCATCACCGTGCTGACCAACCCCGGCAAGGGCAGCCTAGGCTCCTCCCTCGCCAGCAAGATCTCCTCCACGGCGGCCCAGCAGGCCTCGCTCACCATCGGCAAGCAGCTCGGCGCGGCGGCCACGCAGGCCGACGCCACGCAGAAGCTGTTCCTCGCGGACCCGGTGCGGATCACCACCCAGGTCGGCCACCCCATCGGCGACAACAGCGGCATCGGCCTGACCGCCTTCTACTACACCCTGCTGCTGGTCCTGGCCGGTTTCATGGGCGGCAACGTCATCAGCAACGGCGTCGACACCGGCCTCGGCTACGCCGACAACGAGATCGGCCCCTGGCACACCCGCCGCCCCACCGTCCCCATCGACCGCACCCAGACACTGCTCCTGAAGATGGTCATGACGGCCGGCATCACCCTCCTCAGCGTCTCCCTGATCATGCTCGCCAGCGTGAGCATCCTCGGCATGGACGCGACCCACATCCCGCTCCTGTGGATCTACTCCTACTGCGCGGCTCTCGCCGTCGGCCTCGGCGTCCAGGCCATCAACGCCGCGTTCGGCGGAATCGGCCAGCTGGTCTCCATGTTCGTGTTCATCGTCCTGGGCCTCCCCTCCTCCGGCGCGACCGTCCCCCTCCAGGCTGTCCCCGGCTTCTACCGCTTCCTCTCCCACTTCGAGCCCATGCGCCAACTCAGCGACGGCGTAAGGGCGATCCTCTACTTCGACGCCCGCGGCGACGCGGGGCTCACGCGCGCGTGGACCATGATCGGGGTCGGTACGGCCATCGGTCTGCTCTTCGGTTTCGCGATGGTCCAGTACTACGACAGGAAGGGCCACAAGCGCCTGACGCCGCAGCCCGCTTGAGGCGCCCCGCTTGAGGCGCCCCGATCGAGGCAGCCCGCTCCCAACTCTTCGGCTGGATCTGAGAGTTGACTCTCAGGCTTTCTGAGAGAACACTCTCAGACCATGGATTCCGGCAACCGCGATTCCGGCAACCGCTTCGGCGACCTAGAGATATCCGACCCGAGGACCATGCGCGCGCTGGCGCACCCCGTACGCCTCGCGATCCTCGAACGCCTCCAGCGCCACGGCCCCGCCACCGCCTCCCGGCTCTCCCCGCACGTGGGCGCCACCCCGTCCGTCACCAGCTGGCATCTGCGCCATCTCGCCGGCTTCGGCCTGGTCCGCGACGCCGAGGGCGGCACCGACCGGCGGGAGCGGCGCTGGGCGGCGGTGGCACGGGGCTTCCGGTTCGAGACGCCGGAGGACGAGGAGGGCCGGTCGGCGGCGCAGGTGCTGACCGGCGAGATGTTCGCACGCAACGCCGACCTGCCGCTGCGCTGGCTCACGGACACGGCACCCGGACTGGAACCGGAGTGGACCAGACTGGCAGGCGCGAGCAACACGCGGATCGTGGTGACGGCGGACGAACTGGCCGCGCTGAAGGACGCGTTGGAGGAGCTGATCGCGCCGTACGTCGTCCGCGAACCGGACCGGCGGCCCCCGGGCAGCAGGGATGTCCGGCTCCTGACGTACGCCCTGCCGGACGGCGCCGGGAACGCGGGCGACGACACGGACGCCCCGGAGTGAAGGGCGGTCGGGTCCTGCGGCCGGGCCCGGACTCACTGTGGCGGGACCGCCGCTTCGTACGGTTCTGGTGCGGACAGTCCGTCTCCCAGTTCGGCGACCGGATCTCCGAACTGGCCCTGCCGCTCATGGCGGTTGGCGCACTGCACGCCTCCGCGAACCAGGTCGCCCTGCTGACCGCCCTGGTCTGGACACCGAACCTCCTGGGCCTGTTCCTGGGTGCGTGGGTGGACCGTCGACCCGGGAAACGCCAACTCATGCTGCTCGCCGACCTGTTCAGAGCCGCCGTACTGCTGACCCTGCCGATCGCCTACGCCTTCGACACCGTCACGCTCGGCCAGCTGTACACGGTGGCGCTGCTGACCGGCACGGCGGCGGTGGTGTTCAACACGGCGTACTCGTCCTTCTTCGCCCACCTCGTGCCGCCGGAGTCGTACGTCGACGCGAACAGCAAGCTCAGCGCGAGCAGATCGGTGTCCTTCATCGCCGGTCCCGCGGTCGGCGGCGGCCTGGTCCAGGCACTGACGGCACCGGTCGCGGTGGTCGCGGACGCGCTGTCGTTCGTGGCGTCGGCAATCCTGGTCGGACGTACGCGAGTTGACGAACCAGTTCCAGTTCCAGTTGCAGGTCAAGTGCCTGTTCCTGTTGCTACGACGTCGGCCGGTCCTTCGTTGCTGCGGCGCGCGAGGGAGGGGCTGACCTTCGTGATCCACGAGCCCGTCATGCGCGCGGGCCTGCTCTGCACCACGACCGTCAACTTCTTCACGTTCCTGTCGGGCACCGGCCTACTCGTGCTGTTCGCCGACCGGGTGCTCCAACTGTCGCCCGGCGCCATCGGGTTGGCGTTCGGGCTGGGTGCGACCGGCGGCCTCCTGGGCGCGGTGGCGTCCCCCGCGATCGCCCGCCGGGTCGGCATCGGCCGCAGCATCGTCGTGGGCGCCGTCGTCTTCCCCGCCCCCTACGCCCTCATCGCGGCGGCGACCGGCCCGAGTTGGGCCCGTCTCGGCACCCTGGGCGCGGCCGAGTTCCTCTCCGCCTTCGGCGTGATGCTCCTCGACGTCAACCTCAACTCCCTCCAGACCTCGGTGGTCCCGGACGGCCTCCGCAGCCGCGTGGCCGGCGCCTACAGCACGGTCAACTACGGGATACGTCCGCTGGGGGCGCTGATCGGCGGTGAACTGGCCACGCTGGCGGGCCTCAGAGTGATGCTGATGGTCGCCGCGGTCGGGGGAGCGTTGTCGGCGGTGTGGTTGCTGGCTTCGCCGATACCGGGGATACGGGTGCTGAAGCCGGCGTCCGACCGGTCCTGAGCGGCTCGCGCGCGCACGCCCAGGACCGGGGCCCTACCCGGTCAACTCGGTCAGCCCGCGCAGAGCTTCACGTTCACGGTGTCGCCCGCTTTCACGATCTTCGGGGCGTGGGGGGTCACCTCGACCACCGAGCCCGGCTTGCAGCCCGGGCTGTTCACGCTGCTCACCGTGCCGAGCTTGATGTCGGCCTTGAGGAATTGCCCCTTGGTCGTGCGCAGGTCCGTGCCCGTGAAGTCGACGGCGACGGGGCCTCCCCCCTTGCCGAAGTCCACCAGCAGGATGGCCTTCTTGTAGTCGGAACCCTTGGTGGTCGCCGTGGTCATGGGCTTCTCCGCCGTCGTCGGCGAGGTGCCGCCCGTCATGGACGCCAGGGCCGTGCCGCCGCCCGCCACGATCAGGGCGGTGGCGACACCGGCGATGAGGGTGGCGCGCCTGCGGCGGGTGCGGTGGACCATGTCGGCCGTGTCGAAGGCCGGAGTGGCGGTGGAGTGCGCGAAGTCGTTCATGGCGTTGATCAGTTCCTCTTCGAAAGGTGTGCAGCCGGAGGACCGCGGGTCGTGCGAACTCATCGGGTTCCTTCCGTTAGCTGCTGCGATGAAGGGGTGGAGAGTGCGGGAAACTGGCTTCTCAACCGGCCGATTCCACGAGCCAGTTGGGAACGGACGGTGCTCTGCGAGATCTTCAGGTCGGCCGCTATCTCGGCGTCGGACAGATCGTGGAAGTACCGCAGCACCACCACCGTCCGCATCCGCATGGGCAGTTGCTGAAGCGCACGGACCAACTGGTCCCGGCTGTCGATCCGTCCGTACTCGTCGTCCGGATCGGTCGGCTCGCCGTCCACCGGGTGCTGGGCCGTACGGCGGAACCGTCGCCAGCGGTCGTTGGCGAGGTTGACCATGATCCGCCGTACATACGCGTCCGGGGCGTCCTTGGCACTGATCGTGCGCCACTTGCGGCAGGCCCGCTCCAGGGTCTCCTGGACCAGATCCTCCGCCGCGTCGCGGCTGCCCGTCAGGACCAGCGCGCCCCGGAACAGCGCGGCCGACCGGGCGGCGACGAATCCATGGAAGTCCGCCTCCGACGACCCAACTCCGGTGCGGCCCACGCCCGTTGCCCACTTGGCTGCCAGATCCACACGCTCCTCCCTTCCTGTCACCCCTCCTCGACGAGAAAGCCCACGGATCTGCTGCACGGCCCTGACGTGACCTGGGTCACGCCATCGAGATCCTCCTCGTCAGTACGGCCGCCCCCAGCCCCGCCACGGCCAGCGACGCCAACGCCAACCGCAGGCTCGTCGCCCCCGCCAGCAGCCCCACCACCGGCCCGGCCAGCAGAAACCCCGGCCACTGACCGATCGTGATCACCGACACCGCCTCCCCGGGCGGCACCTCGGGCTGCCGCCCGGCCGACGCGAACACCGCCGGAAGCACACAAGCCAGGCCCAGTCCTACGACCGTGAAGCCGGCCAGCGCGTACGGCAGTCCGGGGTGCACGAGCCCAACTCCCGCCCCCAGCACGATCGTCAGGAGCGACACCTGCACGAAGACCCGGCGGCCCCACCTCGCCACGAAGCGATCGCCCACCAGCCGCCCGACGAGGATCGCCACGGTGAAGCACGTGTACGTCGCCGCGCCGAGCGCCGCCCCCTCGTGCAGATAGTCGGCCGTGAACACCGAACTCCACTGGGAGGCCGCGCCCTCGACGAAGGACGCCAGGAACGCGACGCCGGCCAGCAGCACCAACTGCGGTGTGAAACGGTGCCGCAACGACCTGCGGTGTCGCTCCGCGGCCACCTCCTCGTCCGGCAGGCGGCCGCCCAACACCAGCAGCAGCGCCCCAAGTACCGTGCTGCTCGCCGCCAGTTGGACCCCCGGCGGCACCCCGCCCGCCGCGGCCAGGGTGCCGATCGCCCCGCCCGCCAGCACCCCGCAGCTGAAGGAGGCGTGGAACCGGGACATCAGCGGGCTGCCGTGGGCGCGTTCGACGGCTACCGCGAGGGCGTTCACGGGAGTGTTCAGGAACGTCGCCGACAGACCCCACACCGCCAGACCCAGCACCAGCGCCGGGAGTGCCGAAGCACCCGCCAGCACAGGCGCGTTGAGCAGCACAAGACCGGTCGCGGACAGGCACAGCAACCGGGTGCTCACCCGCCCGATCAGCACGGTGACCAGGGTCAGCGCGACCAGATCCCCTACGGCCGACGCGCTGGACACCACGCCCCACCGCGCGGTGTCCAGCCCCACCTGGTCGCGGATCGCCGGGATACGCGCCATCCAACTGCCCTGTGTGCAACCGAGGATGACGAAGACCAGGCTGACCGCGAGACGGGCCCGTAAGTCGGACGGGACCGCCGTCGCGGTCACCCGTTCACCCCCGTGTAGTGGCCCAGACTCCACCGCCACAGCAGCCGCGCCGCGAGATACAGCAGCAGGCCTACGAGGGGTGAGCTCGCCGCCAGCCAGTACGGCACCCCGATGTCGTGGCCGTGCCCGGTCAGTACGGCGGCCGGGAGGAAGGCGACGAACGCGAGCGGAAGGCCGTAGGTGAGGAAGCCGCCCACCGCTCGGGGCAGGACGTTGAGCGGGTAGTTGCCGAAGGTGCCGAGGAGGTCCTCCACCCAGCGGCTCCAGTAGTCCGCGGACGGGAAGCGCAGGGAGGCGGAGGCCACGGTGGTGAAGAGGGCCGCCTCCAGGAGCATGCCGCCCACCAACGCGGCGATCAGGTACGCGACGCGGCCCGCGGTCCAGTCCAGGTGGCTGCGGCTGAGCGCGCCGACCATCAGCCCGCCCGCCACCGTGAGGTCGCCGATCGCGTTGGTGGGGAAGTACTCCAGCTGGGCCTGGCGGTGGACCGGCATCGGGCGTACCAAGTAGATGTCGATACGGCCCTCTTGGATGTACCGGCCGATGCCGTGCATCCGGCCCAGGAACAGCACCATCAGGCCGTGCGCCATCATCCGCGTCGCCGGGATCAGCAGCACGTCCGAGCTGTCCCAGCCGCCCATCCCGGAGAACCGGGTGAGTAGCACGGTCGCGAACACGATCACCGACACCTGCCAGATCGCGCCGATCGCGATCATCAGCAGGAATTCGGTGCGATATTCCAGCTGGGCACGGAAGTTGAGACGCGTGATGCGCCAGACGATCCGGACGGCTTTCACTCGCGTCAACCTCCTTGGGCCACGACTCGACGGGCGGCGCGCCGCCACAGGAACCGGGTGAACAGGGCCAGGGACGCCACCCACACCGCCTGCAGGGCGAGTTGGGCCCCCGCGTCGGACAGCGGGACACGGCCCACGTAGATCGAGAGCGGCACACTGAGCGTCGCCTGGAACGGCAGGAAGCGGCTCATCGTGATGAACCAGTCCGGGAAGAACCACAGCGGCGCGTACACCCCGGACAACAGGTTCTGCGCGAAGATCAGGATGAGCATCGCGGCCCCGTTGCGGAGCGTCCAGAAGCACAACTGGTCGATGAGGAGCATGACGTAGTACAGGACGAGCTGGCCCAGCAGCATGCTCAGCGCGAACACCCCTGCCACCGCAGGTGACTTGGGCGGTTCGACCACCCCGGTCGCGAGGCAGACGACGTAGCCGGCCAGTGCCCAGGCCAGGCCGTACATCTGCTCGCCGAACGCCCGCAGCGCGTAGTACCGCTGGGGCGGCAGCGGGCGCAGGTACCAGTAGATGATCGTGCCGAAGTGCATGTGCTGAAGGACCGCGTCCCGGCCCGAGCGCTGGTCCAACTCCCGCAGCCGGGAGGCGAGTACGGCCATGACGGCGTACGTCACCGCCTGGTCGCGGGTGAGTCCGGCGGTGGTGCCGGTCTGCGAGTACAGGCCGCGCCACAGGGACGCCACCAGGACCACCTGCACCGTGAGGCGGAGCAGGGCGGCGGTGATGCGGGGCGGGGCGAGCAGTTCGCCGAGCGGGGTGACACGGGCGGCGCGCCAGGCGTGCAGGGCGGCCATCTCAGGCCTCCTCGGCCGGCGGCCCGGCCTGGACGTAGGCGGCCCGCATCACGTCCTCCAAGTCGGCTTCGTCCATGGCAACTTCGGTCACCTCGTAGCGCTCGATGACCTGCTTCAGCGCCTGGTGGACGGTCGGCCCCTCGGTCCCGTCCGGGCCGAACACCACCTGCGGGCCGTCCCGCCGTACCAGCGCGATGCCGGGCAGCGGTACGACCTCGGCGTGCGCGTCGGCGAGGGTCGCGCGGATCTGCCAGGTCGAGCCGAACGTGCGGCGGATCTCGTCGAGGGTGCCGTCCAGTACCAGCCGGCCGTGGTTGATGAGGACGACCCGCTCGGCGAGCCGGGCGACCTCGGTCATGTCGTGCGTGGTCAGCAGGACCGTACGGCCGCGCTCCTCCACCTGGTGCCGCAGGAACTCCCGCACCTGCTCCTTCACGACCACGTCCATGCCGATGGTCGGCTCGTCGAGGAAGACGACCGGAGGGTCGTGCAGCAGGGCGGCGGCCAGATCGCAGCGCACCCGCTGCCCGAGGGAGAGATGGCGTACCCGGGTGTCCCAGAAGGTGGACAGTTCGAGGAGGTCGTCGAACTCCCGCAACCGCGCCGCGTGTTGGGCCTTCGGCACCTCGTAGATGTCCCGCAGGATCGCGAACGACTCACGCACCGGCAGGTCCCACCACAATTGGGTGCGCTGCCCGAACACCGCCCCGATATTACGGGCGTTGCGCTCCCGCTCTTCGTACGGCACCACGCCCGCCACCCGGGCCTCGCCGGAGGTGGGCCGGAGAATACCGGTGAGGATCTTGATGGTGGTGGACTTGCCGGCGCCGTTCGGGCCGAGCAGGGCGAGGAGTTCACCCGGGGCGACGTCGAACGTGACGTCGGAGACGGCGTACTTGGGCACCCGCTTCGGGTTGACGAGGGAGCGCAGACCGCCGACGAAGCCCGGGCGGCGGACAGTTGTGTGGAAGGTGCGGGACAACCCCCGTACCTCGATGCTGCTCGCGCTCACTGGATCGACCTTTGGATGAGCCGGAACAGTGCGTTCATGATGCGGACCTCCTCGTCAGTCGGATCAGCCGGACGGTCGCCAACAGCGACGCGCCCGACAACACGGTCAACAGCCAGGGCACCGCGTGGATCCCGGAGGCCTCGATCCCGACGCCGAGCAGCGGTGGAGCCGCCACCCCGCCGACGTTCGAGGCCGCGATCACCCACGCACCGGCCCGCCTGGCCTGCGGGAGCGCCGAGTTGAGCCACGAAAGGCCCGTCGGGAATACCGGCGCGATGAACAAGCCAACACCGGCGTACGCCACCGGTGCCACTCCTTTAATCAGCGTCAACAGCAGACACACCGTCATCCCGGCCGCGCACACCGCGAGGATGCGCTCGGGGGCGTAGCGCGTCGTGATCGGTACGACGAGGAAACGGCCGGCCGTCATCATCAGCCAGTAGACCGAGGTTGCGGATGCGGCCACGGTGGCGGTGTAGCCGACCGTCTCCAGATGTGTCGGCTCCCAGCCGCCGACGCCCGCCTCCACGGCCACGTTGAGGATGTAGAGCACGAGGAAGCCGACGAGGACTCGGGACAGCCCAAGGGATCTGGCTTTCGTCGTCGCTGGTGGGGCGTCAGATACACGTGTACGTACGCCACTTGAGCCCGCGAACACCAGCACCGCCGCCAGCACGGCGCACGCCCCGAACGCGTACGGGTAGTCGTCCGGGCCGAGCCACGCGATGACCGCCGGGCCGAGCACCGCGCCGATGCCGAAGTGCGCGTTGAGTACGTTCAGCATGGCGGTGGAACGGTCGCCGAAGCCGACGGCGAAGAGCTGGTTGAGGCCGTAGTCGACCCCGCCGAAGCCGAGGCCGCCGAGGAACGCGGCGGTGAGCGCGAGGGGCCAGTTCGGCGCGAGTGCGAATCCGGCCGCGCCCGCCGCCATCAGGCCGTAACTCCACGCCAGCAGTGACCTGTTGCTGGTCCGGGAGTGGATCGCGTTGAAGGCGAGGACTCCGGCCACCCCGCCCGCGAAGTGCAGGCTCAGGCCGAGGGCGGCGGAGGAAGGGGACAGGCCGAACTCGTGGCGCAGGCCCGGGATCGCGGGGCCGTAGAGGGACTGGAGCATGCCGATGAGAACGAAGCCGACGCAGGACGCGACCGCGGCCGACCGGGCGAAGAGCCGGTCGGCCGCGGACGATTTCAACGCTGTGCCAGTCAACTGGTCTCCGGGGATTCTGAGAACACGTAGGAGAACTCAGTGGGTCGGGCGTTCAGGAAGTACTGCGGGAGCGGGCCCGGACCGCAGGACTGCGAGCCGATGCCGTGCTGGGCGTGGTCGAGGTTCACCCAGACAGTGCCGCCGGGGGCGAGGTCGGTGCGGTGGGTGGCCGCGTCCAGCTCTTCCGTGGTCCAGCGGCGGGCGGTGAACCAGAACTCCGGGTCACCGTCTATGCGCAGGCCGCCCAGTTCCGCCCAACGGACGTCCGGGCGGGCGCCGTTCTCCTGCGGGCGGACGTAGGGGGTCTGGAGGTCGTCGACCGTGGACTGCCAACGTCCGAGCAGCGAGGCCGACTTGGTGTCCGGGTAGCCCTCACCGGGGCCGCCGCCGAACCACTTCACGCGGTCGGCGCTCGCGTCGAGGCCGAAGCGGACGCCGAGCCTCGGCAGCGGGAACGTCCAGTTGCCCTCGGGTGCCACGGACACCGTCAGCCGCAGCCGCGAACCGTCGGAGGTCCAGCGGTACACCGTGGCGAGGCCGATCTCCCAGGCGGCGGGTGCCACCCGGGTGCGGACGGTCAGCGCGTCCTCGCTCAACTCCACGCCGTCCAGGCGGTGCCGCATGCGGTGCAGCCCGAACTTGCGCCAGAGCAGGCCGAAGCGGACGTCGGTCTGCCAGGACGCGCCGTCGTCGTTGTCGGTGGGCGCCCGCCATACGTCGAGGCGGAGACCGGTGACCTCGACCGTGCCGATCGTCTTCAACTCACCTGTGCGCGCGTCGAAGGTGGCCGGGCCGAGGGCGATCCGCCGATCGGCGAGCACCGGCCCGGCGAGAGCGGAGACGGACGGCAACGGGCGTGCCGTGAGCGGGAATTGGCCCCAGCCGATGACATGGCCGGCGGCACCCCATGCGGTGTCGGACGCCAGCGACGCCCGTACGGTCCACTGGGATTCGGCGCCGTCGGACTCCGTGGGCGGTTCGGGCAGTTTGACGTCGGCGGACTCGCCGGGGGCGAGCGACGGCGCCGTGAGGGTGCCCGACTCGACCGTCTCGCCGTCGACTTGGTACGACCACGTGAAGGTCAGGGCGGACAGGTCGGCGAAGTCGTACGCGTTGGTGATCCGTACGGTGCCGTCGGCGCCGTCGCCGGTGATGCGGACCGGCTCGATCACCTTCTTGTACTCGAGCAGGCCGGGGGAGGGGGTGCGGTCCGGGAAGAGCAGGCCGTCGCAGACGAAGTTCCCGTCGTGCAGCTCCTCGCCGAAGTCACCGCCGTACGCGAAGCCGTAGCGCTCGTCCTTGATGCCGTGGTCGATCCACTCCCAGACGAAACCGCCCTGGAGCCGGTCGTACGACTCGAAGAGGCGCTGGTAGTCGGCGAGTCCGCCGGGACCGTTGCCCATGGCGTGGGCGTACTCGCAGAGGATGAAGGGGAGTTGGCGGCGTTTGTGGGTGCCGCTGTCGAGGCCTTGGCCGATGCGCTCGGCCTCGGCGTGGTCTGCGTACATCCGTGAATAGACGTCCGTGTCACGGCAGTCGATGTCGCCCTCGTAGTGCACGAGGCGGGACGAATCGCGGTTGTGGATCCACTCGGACATGGCCGTGAGGCCGCGACCGGTACCGGCCTCGTTGCCGAGCGACCAGATGACGATCGAGGGGTGGTTCTTGTCGCGTTCGACCATGCGGGCGGCGCGGTCGAGGAGGGCCGGGGTCCAGCGGTCGTCGTCAACGGGGTTGTCGCGCCAGGCCTGTTCGGTGAAACCGTGGGTCTCCAGGTCGCACTCGTCGATGACCCAGAGGCCGTATTCGTCGCACAGGTCCAGGAAGTCGGGGTGCGGCGGGTAGTGCGAGGTGCGGACGGCGTTGATGTTGTGCCGCTTCATCAGCAGCACGTCCTCCCGCATGGTCTCCAGGTCGAGGGCGCGGCCCTTCTCCGGGTGCCATTCGTGGCGGTTGACGCCCTTGAAGAGGATCGCCTTGCCGTTGACCTTGATCAGGCCGTCGGAGAGTTCGACGGTCCGGAAGCCGATGCGCAGGGGGACGCGTTCGCCCTCCGTCGTCAGCAACCCGTCGTACAGGTAAGGGAGTTCGGCCGTCCACGCACGCACCGGCACGGTGACCGATTCACCCGTCGCGACATCGATGTCCAGGGCGGGCACGGTGATCCGGCCGTCGACGTCGGAGTCGACGCGCAGAGTGCCCTCGCCGCCGGTGTGGTCGTAGGAGGCGTGCACGAAGAAGTCGAGGGCGCTGCCCGGCGGGCGGTGCAGCAGGGTGACGTCACGGAAGATGCCGGGCAGCCACCACTGGTCCTGGTCCTCCAGGTAGGAGCCCGCCGACCACTGGTGGACGCGGACGGCGAGCACGTTGCCGGAGGGCTTCAGGAGATGGCCTACCGCGAACTCGTGCGGCAGCCTCGACCCCTTGAACTCGCCGAGGTCCGTGCCGTTCAGCCAGACCCGGGCGCAGGACTCGACGCCGTCGAAGCGCAGCACCGCCCCGCCGTCCGAGGGCCACTCGGACGGCAGGTCGAAGGTGCGGAGGTGATCGCCGGTCGGGTTCTCGGTCGGGACGCGCGGCGGGTCGACCGGGAAGGGGTAGAGGTGGTTGGTGTAGATCGGGGAGCCGTGACCCTGGAGGACCCAGTGGCCGGGGACCGTGACCTCGGCCCAGTCCCCGGCGTCGTAGTCCTCCTCGGCGAACGAGTCGTCCTCGGCGTCGGCCGTCGCCGACACACGCAGGCGCCAACTGCCGTTCAGTGACAGTGACTTCGTGTCCGGGGACGCGTACCGGGCGCGGGGCGGGAGGGCTCCGCTGCCCGGCGAGACGCCCTCGATGTAGTCGGCGACGGTGCTGGAAGTCATCGGTCTCCAGGTCGTGAGATGCGGGTGTCAGCCCTTGATGCCGGTCTGCGCGATGCCCTGGACCAGCCAGCGCTGGAGGAAGAGGAACACGAACACCAGGGGCAGGATGGAAACTGCGGTGGCCATGAAGATGAGATGGAAGTTGACGGTCTGGTTCGTGATGAACGACGACAGGGCGATCTGCACGGTCCAGGAGCTCGGGTCCTGGCCGATGACCAGCGGCCAGAGGAAGGCGTTCCAGCCGCTGATGAAGGTGATCGTGGCGATCGCCGCGAAGAAGTTCAGCGAGTTGGGCACGACGATCCGCCAGTACGCGCCCCAGTAGCCGAGCCCGTCCACGCGCGCCGCCTCCTCCAACTCCTTGGGGAACCCCAGGAAGTACTGCCGGAAGAGGAAGCAGGTGAAACCACTGAAGAGGCCCGGGATGATGAGGCCCCGGTAGGTGTCGACCCAGCCGAGCGACGAGACGAGGACGAAACTCGGCACGAAGGTGACGGCTGTGGGGACCATCAGGGTCGCCAGGACGACGTAGAAGACCTTGTTGGAGTGCTTGTACGGGATGCGGGCCAGGCCGTAGCCGGCCAGCGAGCAGACCAGGAGGGTGCCTACGGTCATCAGGACGGCGACGACCGTGGAGTTCCACAGGGCGCGGCCGAACTGGACGGTCTGGTCGTCGAAGAGCTCGGAGATGTTGCCCCACTGGAACGAGGGCAGCAGCCGCCAGTTCTCGCCGGTGATCTCCGCGTCCGTGGAGAGGGCGTTGCGGAGGATCAGGTAGAAGGGGATCAGGAAGAGCAGGGCGGCGATGCCGACGGCGAGGTACAGGCCGGTGTTGCCGAGGATGCCGCCGCGCTTCTTCCGCTTCTTGTCCAACTGCGGTGCGGTGGTGGTCACTTGGCCTCCTCCCCTCTTCCGAAGCCCATGATCTTGCCCTGGGCGAGCGTGACGATGCAGATCAGCAGGGACAGGATGACCGCGCCCGCGCTGCCCGCGCCGTAGTCCTGGTTCGTGCCGAGGGCCGCCTTGTAGAGCTCCATGAGCGGGGTCTGGGCCCAAGTCGCCTTGGTGGTGATGAGGTTGTAGAACTCGTCGAACGCCTGGTAGGCGGCGATGAGCAGCAGCAGGATCACCGCCGTGGAGGTGGCCCGGAGTTGGGGCAGGGTGATGTACCAGAACGTCTGCCAGCCCCGTTTGGCGCCGTCGATCTCGGCGGCCTCGTACAGCTCGGCCGGGATGTTCTGCAGCGCCGCGAGGAACAGGATCATGTAGAAACCGGACTGGATCCACAGCCGCAGGCTCACCAGCACCACCCAGTACCAGGGCGGGCTCGGGTTGGACAGATAGGCGATGTTGTCGACGCCGAACCAGCCGAGGACGGTGTTCGCCAGGCCGAAGCGGACACCGGTGAAGAGGGACATCTTCCAGATCAGCGCGGCGGCGACGTACGAGACGGCGGTCGGCAGGAAGAACACCGACCGGAAGAACGCCCGCATGAACCGGAGTTGGTTCACCAGCAGGGCCAGACCCAGCGACAGTGCCCATGTGGTCGGCACGATGAACGCGGCGAAGATCGTGAACGTCAGCAGCGAATCAGGGAAGTTGCTGTTGGTCAGGATCTGCCGGTAGTTGTCGAAGCCGACGAAGTTGCTCGGCGTGACGGTGTAGCGGGCATCGAAGAAGCTGAGCCAGATGCTCCATCCGATGGGGACGAAGACGAAGATCACCAGGCCGATGAGGAAGGGGCCGGTGAAGAGCCAGAAGTTCAGGGTGGCGTTGGACCGCAGGCCCCGCCGCGGCCGGGCCGGGGAGGCCTTGGCCGGGGCGGGCTGGGCGACCCCGCGCGTGGTGGTGGTCGACATGTCGTGTTCCGTCCGCCGGCCTATCCGAACAGCTTCTTGAGCTCGACATCGACCTTCTTGTCGCAGGCGTCGAGCGCGGCCTCCGGGTCGCCGCCCTTGCGGACACTCGACGCGATCACGTCGTTGAGGGCGGTGATCATCGTCTGGTCCCAGGCGATGTTGTCGAAGTGGCCGTAGTCGGTGAAGAGCTTGACGGCCTCGGCCGGCAGACCCGACTTGAGCTTGGTGGCCTGCGCGGCGATCGAGCTGCGCGGCGGGACGTGGAAGCCGTACGAGAGCGCCCAGTCCTCCTGGTACTTCTTCTGCTCGATCCACAGCCACTTCACGTACGCCTTGGCCGCCTCGACGTTCTTGCCCTTGGCGTTGACGAACATCGACCAACCGCCGTTGGTGACCGACAGCTTGCCGTTGTCGCCGACCTTCGGGAACGGGAAGATGCCGAGGTCGTCACCGAGCGCCTTCTGCATGGCCGGCATGGACCACAGGCCGCCCCACTGGATGGCGCACAGGCCCTGGTTGAGCGAGGACGGGTCCCACCAGTCGGTCGGCGCGTCGAGGAGCACATGGCCGCTGGTGAACAGCTGGCGGAGCTGCTTGAGGCCCTGGACGACCGCGTCCGTGTGGTAGGCGATCTGGTTGTTCGCGTCGAGGGTGTCGGCGCCGGCCGACCAGATCAGGTTGCCCTGGACCGGTGTGAAGTCGTTGCCGAGATCGATGCCCTTGACCTTGTCGGTGGTCAACTTGGCGGCGGCTTCCAGCAGTTCGTCCAGCGTGGTCGGGACCTCGACCTTGGCCTTCTCCAGCATCGACTTGCGGTAGTAGAAGAACTGCGGGTCGTCGATCATCCGGACCCCGTAGATCTTGCCGTCCACGGTGTGCGAGTTGATGTCTGCCGGGTTGAAGTCGGACTTCACCGGATCGATGATGTCGCTCAGGTCGGCCACCTGGCCGCTCTTGATCAACTGCAACTGCGGGTGGAACTCGAAGACGTCGGGCGCCTGCTTGGTGAGCAGGGACGAGAAGAGCTTGGCCTCGAAGTTGGTGCCGGTGATCCAGGTGGTGGACACGTTGGCCTTCGAATAGGCCTTCGCGTATCGCTTGATGGCCTGTTCGGTGCCCGCCTCGCCGTAGGCGTGGAAGAACTGGACGAGGTTCGTGCCCGAACCGGAGCCCCCGCCCCGCCCGTTGTTGCCGCCACAGGCGGCCAGGGTGCCGGCCGCGGCCATCCCCGCGGCCGCCCGGAATATCGATCGTCGGGACCAGTTGCTGTTGCTCATTGCCGACATGGTGACGTCCTTGTCTCTCGCGCGGCTGCGGCTCCACGGCTCCACGGCTGAGTGGTGGCCAGTGGCTCAAATCGAGGTGCGGAGCGGGACGTTAACCTTCGCCTAAGCCTTCGGCAAGGGGTTGGACGAAGCCTGTTCGAAGCGTTGTGTAGCGTTCGGGATACCGGACGTGACGAAGGTGCGGACCGCCGTCGAGGCGGCCCGCACCATGCGCTCAGCTGGTCATCACACCTTCGACCAGGCCTCGTTGGCCCCGCCGTTGCAGCTGTAGAGGATCACCTTGCTGCCGTCCGCGGTCGCCTGCCCGCTCACGTCGAGGCACTTCCCGGACGCCTCGCTGAGGATCTGTCCGTTGCCGTTCAGCAGCCATCGCTGGCCGGGATCACCCGTGAAGTCGGCGGCGGTCGTGAGCCCCGAACTCCCCACCGTCAGATACCCGTTGGCACTTTTCAGGCCGCCCTTCGCGTCGTACGACCACGTCTGCTCGACCCCGCCGGTACAGGTGCCGATCGCGGCTCCCGAGGCGTCCGCCGTCAGGCACTTGCCGGACTGCTTGCCCTGGAGGGCGCCGGTGACGGCTGTCGAACTCCCGTGACCCGTCCGGCCCTTGAGGGCCTTCTGGTCCTTCCGGTCCTTCTGGTCGAAGACGTACGTCGTGATCGAGCGGGCGGCGAGGGTCGTGGACACCGTGGAGCCGCTCACGTCCGGCTTCGCGACCTTCGCCCAGTTCTCCGTGGCCGAGGTGCGGACCGCCTGCGTCGCCCGCACCGGAACCTTGCTGTTGAAGTGCAGATTCAGCGAAGTGTCCGTCGTGTTCTGGTTGTTGACCACGACGACCCACTTGCCGTCCCGGTCGTACGAGCTCACCTCGACACCGCTCGGCGCACCCGTCACGTTGTGCGCGACGGAGCCGGGCCGCACGAACTTGCTGTACTGGCCGAGCGCGTAGTACCGCTTGGTGAAGTACAGGGTCTGGTTGCCGTTCGTCGCGTAGTCGGGGTCGTAGTAGACCAGCCCGTCGTTCCAGCCGACGTCGTTGCGCGCGGCCGGGTCCGTGCCGTAGCCGCTGGCGAGCGCCACCCACCACTGGAACGCCGAGTCGTGCGAGGTCGCGAAGTCCTTGTAGATGATGCGGGACATGAGCAGGGCGTTGTCGATCGTCGGGTCGTACTCCTGGTTCCAGCCCGTGCCGCCCTTGCCGAAGCAGCAGATCTCGGTGGCCCAGGAGGTCTTGCCGACCGTCTTCGCCGTCTCGTAGACATTGCCCAACTGGCCGTCGTTCGGGTTGTTGTACGTGTGATGCGCGAGCTTCGACACGTACTGCGCGGTGTCCGGCTGCGAGATCCACTGCGGGACCTCCGTGCTGAAGCTGACCGTGCTGCTCGACTCGTCGGCGATGATCGAGGTCTTCTGTTGCCGGGCCCGCTGCTCTGCGCCCAACGCCCGCACGATGTCGTCGCGTTGGTCGACGGTTACCTGCATGCCCTCCTGGCCGCAGTCGCCGAAATTGTTGTTCGGCTCGTTGAAGGGGCTGATGTAGTCGAACTTCGCACCCTGCTTCGCGAAGTGGGCGGTGACGTCGGCGACGTACTTCGCGTAGTCGCTCTCGTCCTCCGGCTTCAACTGGCCGCCGCAGCTCTGCCCGTTGGTCGTCCACTGCGCGGGCGCGCTGTTGACGAAGCCGATCAGGTCCTGCACGCCGTACTGCGCGGCGTACTTGAGGAACGTTCGACCGCCCTTGTCCTTGCTCCAGTCGTAGGTGCCGTCGGCGTTGAGGAAGTCCTGCGCCGCACGGGCCGGAGTGGTGACCGCGGTGCCGCCACCGCCGATGTTGTAGCGGTAGGAGGACAGGTCCAACCCCTGCTCGGAGAACAGGAGTTGGGCCACCCGGGCCTGGACCGCGGGCGTGAAGTTCTGCAGGTCGTTGACCCACCAGGCGCCGGACGCGCCGATGTTGTCGATGGTCTGGGCCGCGTGGGGGGAGACTTCGGCCGGTGCGACGCCGTCGGCGTTCGCGGGCGGCGCGGAGAGCAGGGCCCCGGTGACAGCGAGTGCGGCTGCCGCTGTCGCGAGGATCGTTCTCCTGGGGTGGGGGTGAGTCACGTGCATCCCTTCCGTCGTCATGAAGGTGGTGCGGTACGGCTCCTTGCGGGGGTGGTGCGCTTGCCTGGCTGTGCCTTTTTCTGCGAGGGCGCCTAAGTCGGTGTCGAGGGCACGACCGTGCTCAGCCCTTCGGGCCTCCGCGCGCTCGTGCCCTCGACACCGACGCGCCCCGCTGCCCGACCGACTGAAGTGCTCCTTCCAGCGCGAACGTTGCCGCGCCCAGGCACGCCGGGTCGGTGAGGATGGGGGAGAGGACGATCCGGGTGGCGGCGAACGGCCGCCTGAGCGCGTGCCGTTGGACGGCCTCGCGCACCTCGTGCAGCAGGGGCTCACCGAGCCTGCGGGCGACCCAACTGCTGAGCACGACGACTTCGGGGTTGAGGATGTTCACCAGGTTGGCGATGCCCGCGCCGATGTAACGGGCCGTCTCCCGGACGACCTTGAGGGCCACGGGGTCGTTCTCGTCCACGCCGTGGGCCAGGGCGTCGATGGTGGCCGTCTGGTCCTCGGGGTGCAGCAGCGGGCTGTCCGGGCTCAACTCCCGTAGGTTCAGCATGATTCCGGGCGCACCGACGTACGCCTCCACACAGCCGTGGTTGCCGCAGCGGCACAGCCGCCCGTCCAGGACGAGGGTCGTATGGCCCCACTCCCCGGCGCTGTTGCTCACCCCCCGGTACAGCGCCCCGCCGAGCGCGAGCCCCGCGCCGACGCCGGTTCCGAGGTTGACCACCACCGCGTCCCCGCGTCCGCGCGCCGCCCCGAACCACATCTCGGCGACCGCGCCGGCGCGCAGCGGGTTGTCCAAGTACAGGGGATAGGCGATCACTTCGGAGAGCAGGTCGAGCAACGGCACGTCGTGCCAGTCCCAGTTGGGCGCGTACTCCGAGATGCCGGTGTCTCGGTCCACCTGGCCCGGCACGCTCACCCCGACGCCCAGCACCCGCGCGCCCTCGATGCCGGCCTGTGCGACCACCGAGCCGACGGCGGCGGCCACATGGCTGACCACCTGCTCGGGCAGGCTCTCGCCGGGGCGCATGTCCTCGTCGGCGCGGGCCAGCACGTTCAGTCCGAGGTCGAAGAGTTCGACATGGACGTACGTCTCCGCGATGTCGACGCCGATCAGCGCGCCCCCCGACGCGTTGACCGCCACGAGACCGCGCGGACGGCCCCCCGCCGAGTCCTCGAAACCGACCTCGGTGATCATGCGGAGGTCGAGCAGCTCACCGACGAGGGTGGCCACCGTGGCCAGGCTGAGCCCGGTGGCGGCGGCCAACTCCTGCCGGGAGGTGGGCGATTCGGCGATGATCTGGCGCAGTACCTCGTAGCGGTTCGCGGTACGGATGTCGCGTGATGTGCGCTTCGGCGGAGTGGCCGCCATCCCTTCCCCCTCGCGTCATGCCGAGGCACGACGGCATCGGCGCGCCGCAAGGCTATGGGCAGCGGCCGACGTTCGACAAGGGGTTAGGAAAGGGGCTGTACAAAGTCAGTCGCCGAAGATGTTCCGGACGAAGGGGTTGGCGAACTTGCCTTCCGGGTCGAGGTCCCGCGCCAGCGCCGCGAAGTCGCCGAGCCGCGGATAACGCCCGCGCAGCACCGCCGCCGGAGTGGTGAACACCTTCCCCCAGTGCGGCCGCGCGTCGAAGGCATCGAGTGCCTCCTCCAACTGTCGCACCACGGGCAGCACGCGCTCCGTGTCCTCGATCCAGGTGAAGTGCAGCGCCACCGTGTCCCGCCCGTACGAGGGGCTCATCCACTGAGCGTCGGCGGCGACCGTCCGCACCTCGCAGATCTGCAGTACACCGGCGACCGTCTCCCGGATGCCGTCGACCGCATACAGCGCGTCGACCGCGGCCGACCGCGGCAGCAGGTACTCCGACTGCAGCTCCGCGCCGCTGCTCGGCGTGAACTCCGCTCGGAAATGCGGCAGTCGCTCGTGCCACGGCCCCGCCACCCCGAGCTGCTCGGTGGTGTTGACCGCGGGCATTCCCGGCACCGGGTGCAGCGCCACGGTCGCGGGCGTCGCCCACGGGAAGTCGACCGGCGGCTGGTCGGTGCGCCGCTTCAGCCACACCTGCCCGAAGCGCGGCTCCCGCCAGTCGGTGAACAGACTCACGCTGTACGCCGATGCCGCCACCGTCTCGAAGTCCAGCCCGGCGAGCGGGAGTTCGGTGAAGACGTACTGCTCGACCTCGAAGGCAGGCTCCAGGTCCAGGGTGAGCGAGGTGACGACCCCGAGGGCGCCGAGGGAGGTCACGGCACCGTCGAAGCGCGCGTCGCCGCGCGCGATCGTCACCGTGGAACCGTCCGCCGTGACGATCTCGACCTCACGGACGGCCGAGGCGAGCGAGCCGTTGCCGACGCCCGAACCATGCGTGCCGGTCGCCACCGAACCGGCCACCGAAATGTGCGGCAGGGACGCCATGTTGGGCAGCGCGAGGCCGTGCGCGGCCACCCGGCGGGCCAGTTCCGCGTACCGGACGCCGCCCGACACCCGTACCGTACGGGCCGTCGTGTCGACGTCGAACTCGGGCGGCAGCGCGGCGATCGACAGCAGGGTGCCGTCGGGGCCCGGCTCGGCGATCTCGTTGAAGGAGTGGCCGCTGCCCAGCACCCGTACCCGCGCGCTCTCGGCCACGAGGGACCTGAGGGCGCCGGGTGTGCGCGGGCGGTGGAGTTCCTTCGCCGCGTAGGTGATGTTGCCGGCCCAGTTGGTGACCGTCTCCGTCATCCCTGTCGTCCCTCCGGTGCGTGCGTTTTCCCTGACCTTCTCATCCGCCGACGGCGAGTACGGATTTCGTCGACTTTCGTCGGCGAAAGCGACGTGATGGTCAATCTGTAGCCTATGTCCTGCGATATCGGTAGCCTCTGCTGCCATGACCGACCCGCGCCCAGCCACCGACCCGCTCCCCGTGAACGACCGCACCCGCCACCGCCGCCTCGCCGACCAGGGCAGCCTCGACCGTGCCGACCTGGACGCGATCCTCGACGCCGGTTTCGTCTGTCACCTGGGGGTCGTGATCGAGGGGCGGCCGGTCGTCGTACCCACGGTGTACGGGAGGGACGGGCGGCGGCTGTACTTCCACGGCTCCGTCGCGAGTCGTAGCCTCACGGGCGGAGCTCCCGTGTGCGTCACCGTCACGCATGTCGACGGCCTAGTCCTGGCCCGGTCGGTCTTCGAGCACGGGGTCAACTACCGCAGCGCGATGATCCACGGGGTACCCCACAAGGTCACCGACCCGGAGGAGAAACTGACCGGCCTGCGCTGCCTCACCGAACACGCGACCCCCGGCCAGTGGTCGTACGCCCGCCTCCCCAACCGCAAGGAACTCGCCGCGACCACCCTCCTCGCCCTCTCCCTGGAGGAAGCCTCGGTCAAGATCCGCACCGGCCCACCGGACGACGCCGACGGCCCCGACGCGGAACTGGCCGTGTGGGCGGGAACCCTCCCACTGACCTCGACCTGGGGCACACCGGTATCGGACCCCGCGCTACCACCGGGCACCCCGGTACCAGAGCACATCGCGCGCCGCGAGGGGACCGGGCAGGGCTGACCGGGCAGAGCTGAAGGGGCAACGATCTCCGCGCCCATGGCGCTCCCGGGCCGCCACAGGGCGATGCCGCCAGGGCCACCCCCGGCCTGCCTCAACCCCGCCCACCCCCATGCCCAAGGGGCGCGGGGAACTGCGCACCCAGCCACAACGCACCCGCACCCCACAATCAACCCGAGCCCCCACCCCCGACCCGGCCACCCCGCCAAACCCACCCGAACCGCACCACACCGACCCCCCGCTCCCCCCGCCCAACCGCCGGAGGCATACCGTGAGGAGTCGTACGCCCGAGCAGGGCGTCTGAGGCGGGAGGAGATACGGGATGGGCAGCCGCACCGCGCTGGTCGAGGATCTGATGGAGCGCTTTCCGCATGTGCCGCGGGAGGCCGTCTTCAAGGAGGACCTGCTGCGTGGGGGCGTCGCCTTCGACCCGTCGGCGCTCAGCGACAACGAGGGCGGTGAGGTGAAGCCGAAGTCGTACTTCATCTTCTCCTTCGACCACGGGACCCTGCCCGAGTTGGGCGAGGCCGCGCTACGGCGCCCGCCCGAGGAGATCATCCTCACGGGGGGCCCGTACGAACTGCGACGGACCGTCGTCTCCGTGCGGGTGAACCCGACCTCGCCGTACCGCGTGGCCTCCGACGAGGACGGCGTCCTCGGGCTCTACCTCGACGGGAAGCGCATCGCGGATGTCGGTGTGCCGCCGATGCCGGAGTACTACAAGCACAAGCTCGCCAACGGGAAGTCCGTCATGGAGGTGGCCCCGACCATCCAGTGGGGCTACCTGATCTACCTGACCGTCTTCCGCGTCTGCCAGTACTTCGGCGCCAAGGAGGAGTGCCAGTACTGCGACATCAACCACAACTGGCGCCAGCACAAGGCCGCCGGGCGGCCGTACACCGGGGTCAAGGACGTGGAAGAGGTCCTCGAAGCGCTGGAGATCATCGACCGGTACGACACCGCGAAGGTGTCCACCGCCTACACCCTCACCGGCGGCGCGATCACCAAGACCGTCGCCGGGCGCGACGAGGCCGACTTCTACGGCCACTACGCCAAGGCCATCGAGGAGCGCTTCCCGGGGCGGTGGATCGGCAAGGTCGTGGCCCAGGCGCTGCCCAAGGACGACGTGCAGCGGTTCAAGGACTACGGCGTGCAGATCTACCACCCCAACTACGAGGTGTGGGACGAGTATCTGTTCAAGCTGCACTGCCCGGGCAAGGAGCGCTACGTCGGGCGTGCCGAGTGGCACAAGCGGATTCTCGACTCCGCGGAGATCTTCGGCGCGCGCAATGTCATCCCCAACTTCGTGGCCGGCGTGGAGATGGCGGAGCCGTTCGGATTCAAGACCGTCGACGAGGCGATCGCGTCGACCACCGAAGGGCTGCGCTTCTTCATGTCGCAGGGCATCACGCCCCGCTTCACCACCTGGTGCCCCGAGCCAACCACCCCGCTGGGCAAGGCCAATCCGCAGGGCGCTCCGCTGGAGTACCACATCCGGCTGCTGGAGGCCTACCGCGCGACGATGGAGGACTTCGGCCTCAAGTCCCCGCCCGGATACGGCCAACCGGGCCCCGGCCGCGCCGTCTTCTCCGTCAGCTCCTTCATGGACAGTCTCCCCGCCGAGCCCGCCGAGGAGCCCACGCCTTTGTAAGGTAACGGTGTGGCCAACTCCTGCGACAGGTGAGTCGGGAGAGGCTCGGACACGTACAACTGCACAGAGGCGACTGACAGTCACCGTAATTGAATAGGCGGCTTGTCAGTTGTGTGGGACGCGTGAAAGGCTCTGGCCCTGTCACGAGGCAGCCCCCTCCAACTCGCTTACTGTCAGAGCTAGTTGGCCGTCATTCGTGGATGCAGGAGACCCATGCCCGACCTGCCGACTCCTCAGGACGCCGCTGAGGCAGCGCTGTTCACCGAGAGCTGGGACGCCGTGCTGTCCTACGCCGACCTGTGCACGTCCGGAGCCGCCTCGGCCACCGAACTGGCCAGTGAGGCCTTCGCACTTGGCATCCAGGAGGCCCGCTCCGCCGGGTCCGGCCCGATGCGCGGACCGGCCCGCCGGGTACTGCCGGTGATACCGCTGCTGCTGACCGCCGTACGGACCACGGCCGCGGCCTGGGAGTTCGCCGGGCGGGGGCACCGGCTCGACCCGGACCTGCGGCTGTGGCTCAACTCGGAGAAGGCGGCCCGCTATCACGGCATGCCGTTGCAGCGCCCGATCGCGCTGCGCGGGCTGCGGGACCTCCAGGAGGCGGACGCGGCGCTGCTGTGGCTGGCCGAGGTGGAGGCGCTGCCGCTGCCCGTCGTGGCCCGCCGGCTCGGCCTCGACCCGGCGGTCGTCTCCAGTGAACTCGCCCAGGTGCGGGCCCTGTTCAGGGACCGCTGCCACCGCAACCACCTCGACACCCCGATGGCCGCGGAGTGCCGCAGCTACGCCCGGCTGCTGGACGCGGTGACCCGGTCACCGGCCGCCGACACACCCGAGGACCTCTCACGGCACCTCGCCACCTGTGTGCAGTGCGCGGAAGCGGCCGCCTGCCTGCGACTGGCCGGCGGCGGACTGCCCGCCGCCCTCGCGGGCGGGGTGATCGGCTGGGGCGGGCTCGCCTATCTGGAGCGCCGCCGCCGGGCCTCCGAGGTACGGCTCGGCGCGGGGCGTCCGGTGGCCGAACTGGAGGCCGGGGAGCCGAAGGAGGGCGCGAACAAGGCACGCCTCGTACGCAACAGTCTGCTCGCCGCGGCCGTCGTGCTGTCGCTGGTGGCGCTCGGGGTGTCGATGATGCCGATGGGCGGCTCCGGGCACGACAACACGGCCAGCGACGACGCCGACCGTCAGCCGGTGTCCGACCCCGCCCCCACCATGTCGTCCGTCGGCACCCGTCCGTCGGGCACGGCCTCGCCGTCCCCCCGGCCCACCGCGAGCGACACGGCGACCGACCCCGGGGACAAGAACCCCGACACGGAGCCTCAGGGCACTTCCTCGCCCACGGCGAGCAACTCACCGGCGCCGACGAAGAGTTCGGGTGCGGGATCAGGTCCGGGTACGACCACTCCGGCGAGCTGCGACGTCACCTACGACCTCGTCAACCAGTGGCCCGACGGCTTCCAGGCCTCCATCACCGTCACCACCACCAAGGCCCTCGACACCTGGCGCCTCGCCTGGTCCTACCGCGACGGCCAGCAGGTCACCCAGATGTGGGACGCGAGCGTCGCCCAGGACGGCTCCCGGGTCACCGCCACCGCCGCCGACTACAACAAGAACGTCGCCGCGGACGGCAGCTTCACCTTCGGTTTCCTCGGGACGTGGGACAACAGCAAGAACTCCGCGCCGTACGGGTTCACGCTCAACGGGGCGGCCTGCAAGTAGTGCGGCCCGTTCCGGTCCTTCCGGGCGGGCCGTCACCCGCCCCGGCAAGGTCTCCGGGCGGGTGACGGCCACCGGCGAACTACGCGCTCACGAACCGATGTTGGTCCGTTTGCCGATCAAGTCCCGGTACAGGGCGGCGCGTTCCTCGGGCGTCTTGGCCTTGGCCAGTGCGGCCTTCCAGTCCTTCTCCAGATCCTTCAACGTCTCCAGCCAGTTGCCGAAGCGCTCCAGGTCGACATGGCGCTGGCTCGCACTCAGGGGCGCGTTGCCGCCGGGCTTGTCGTCCTTGTGCCCGCCGAACTGGCTCACGGGGTTGCTGTTCTTCTCGCTGCTCGTGATGCCGTGTTTGTAGCCGTCGGGGGTGGTGCCCCCCGGCCCGGCGGTCTCGAGACCGAACTGAAGTGCCCCGGGTTCCTTGCCGGTCGGGACCTTGTACCCCATGAACATGTGTCCGTACGACTCGTTCGGGAGGATGGTGTCGCCGTGGTAGTCGGCGGTTCCCATGCCCCGGCGGCCGTGGGCAGACCGTAGAGACTGGTGCGGGGATCGAACCAGTTCTGCACGGTGGCCCCGAACTCACCCTTCTCCACGAACTTGCCCGGCGTTCCGTCCGCGTTGTCCTTGCCGGTCTCCATGTGGTGCGTGGCGAACTTGCGCCGGTACACCGGCTTCTCGGGCTTCGACATGCGCTGCCAGGGCTGCACGTTCTCCTTGGTGATGTGGAGCCACTGGGGCAGCTCGTATCCGTGCTGGCCGTCGGCCAGTTGAGGAATACGGATGTTGACGCGTCCGCCGTAGGCCAGGGCGTGGGCGACGTCGTCCTTGAAGTCCTCGTGCATCTTCGTCTCCGGGTTGAAGACCTTCAGCCCCTGCTTCATGATCAGGAAGATCTCGGCCAGCACCTCGGTGCCGCGCTCGACCCGCTCCCGGTGCTTGGCGGCGTCCGGTACGCGGTCGCTGATTCCGGGAGGGACCATGGTCGTCACGAAGGTCTGGAAGATCTGCTCGTTCCGTTCCCCCGTGAGCTGTTCCTTCTCGGTCTCCGGGGTGTCCTTGTCGTGCATGGCATGGTGGCGGGCGAGTTGGTAGTCCGAGCGGGTGGGTTTGTCCGTCGACTTCCCCTGAGCGCGGTCCGCGACCTCCTGCCGCCAGCGCAGGGTGGCGATGAGGAGGCGCTTGCCCTGAGGTGCTGGAGCCAGTTGTGGAAATCGCCGGCCTTGAGGTACGCGTCGGCCTCGCTGGTGCCGCACATCCTCACGGTCTTCAGCCACTTGGGGTCCTCGGACTCCACGACCTTGATCGCGTCGAGCTCCTCGTCCGTGAAACTCGGGCCGCTGCGCCCCCGTGTGTGGATGACCGCCCGCACGTCCTTGTTCCTGATCGCTTCCTTGCCCCTGACGAGCAGCCCAGCCAGCCGGGCGATGGCCGGCTGCGAGTCCTGGATCGGGGGTGAGGGCGAGGTCGGGGGCGGAGTCGTGCTCTGGGCCGGAGGCGTGGTCGACGGTCCGGGCCGGTCCGCCCGCTGGACGGAGACGTCCCCGTCCACGCTGCGCTGCACCGCCCCACCGGGTAAGTCGGCCCCGGGCAGCGACAGTTCGGGGTCGGCGCCCCGGGCCAGCTTCCGGCCGTTGGCGCCGGCGCTCCGCTCGAACGGGTCGTCCGGGTGGGAGACCTTCTCGCCCCGGCCGTTGTCGGTGCCGGGCACCGGGCCCAGGGCCTGCTGGCGTACGTGGTCGACCTCTTCGAACATCACCTCGTCCTCGACGCGGTCGCCGCCGAGCACGATGTGGGCAACGGTGGTGTAGGCCAGGGCGCCGAGATCCTCGGCCGAGCGCTGGGCGACCGGGTCGCTGTGTACGCGTACATGACCGAAGTCCATGCTGTACGCCCGCTCGGCCCGTTGCAGGATGCGGGGCTCCAGCGGCCGGCCGGGAGAGCCGACGGCGTCGACGACGGACGCTCGCCGCTGCACGGGCACGGCCGCCGCGGGCCCACCCTGCTGCGCCTCGGCCCGCTCCTCGTCCCGTGCCCGCTGGATCACGCGGCTCACCGCGGCGTTCCCGGCGGCCTGTTGGAGCGCGGCGAGCGGCGGCAGGGCGGCGGCGGGCCGGGACACGGGGCGGCCACCGGCACGGTCACCGCTCGGGCGGTCCTCTCCCTGGATACGCATACGCGGTTCCCCTTCGGTCGGCGGGCGTCCCTCGCTGTTACGGGTGCCCTTTCCTCCTACCGGACGAGGGCATGGGGGAGGGAAGCCCGTAGGGGCAGCGTCGGGGGCGGACTTGGCACCGAGTCCGTCGTCTCAGCCGGACGCGGGGGCCGTCACGATCGGATCGAGGAGCCGTCGTGATGCGTTGATCGCGCCGGAGACGGGATCGGCCTCGGGGCCGGCCGCCCGGAAGCCTCGTCCGGGTTCGATCCGGATCTCCGGGGCCGGGACGGCCGTACCGCACTCCTCGCAGCGTCCGTCGCGGTCGAGGAGTCCGCTGTATGTACCGGTTCTTTGTCTCCTTGCGTTCAGCGCGCACGCCACCGGCCCGTACTTCGCCGAGGCGAGCGCCTACGCCGAAGGCCCGAGGTGGCTCATGCGGGGCAATCTCGTCGGCGACAGGGCGTTGCGCGTACCGGTCGGCGCGCCCGCCGAGCGTGCGCTGCGAGCCCGTGAGGAGGCTCCCGAGAACGAGCCGTTTCTGCCGGTCGCGATCGATTGGTAGGGGACGTGGAGGGTGAAGGGGGTGGGGGATCAAGGGAGCGGGGTGGCTCGGGGCGGGGAATCAAACGTGGCCGCCGGACGCTCTGGCGTGCGTGAAGAAGATAGGTTTTCTCTCGTTCGGTCACTGGTCGCCGAATCCGCATTCCAAGACCCGGTCCGCCGCGGACTTCCTGCACCAGTCCATCGACCTGGCGGTCGCCGCCGAGGAACTGGGCGTGGACGGCGCGTACTTCCGCGTGCACCACTTCGCGCAGCAGGCGGGCAGCCCCTTCCCGCTGCTCTCGGCCATCGGCGCGCGGACCTCGAAGATCGAGATCGGCACCGGCGTGATCGACATGCGCTACGAGAACCCGCTGTACATGGCGGAGAACGCGGGCGCCGCCGACCTCATCTCCGGTGGCAGGCTGCAGCTCGGCATCAGCCGCGGGTCACCGGAGCAGGTGATCGACGGCTGGCGCTACTTCGGCTACGCGCCCGCGGAGGGTGAGACCGGCGCGGACATGGCCCGCCAGCACGCCGAGGCCTTCCTGAAGGTGATCGAGGGCGAGGGGTTCGCGCGGCCCAACCCGCGGCCGATGTTCCCCAACCCGCCGGGGCTGCTGCGCGTCGAGCCGTACTCCGAGGGGCTGCGCGACCGGATCTGGTGGGGCTCCAGCTCGAACGCGACCGCCGTCTGGGCCGCGGAGCTGGGGATGAACCTGCAGAGCTCCACCCTGAAGGACGACGAGACGGGCGAGCCGCTGCACGTCCAGCAGCGCAAACAGATCGAGGCGTACCGCGAGGCGTTCAAGGCGGCGGGCCACACGCGCGAGCCGCGGGTGTCCGTCAGCCGCAGCATCTTCGCCCTGACCGACGACATGGACCGGGCCTACTTCGGCCACGACCGCGACTCGCGCGACCAGGTCGGCATGATCGACGACACGACCCGGGCGATCTTCGGACGCTCGTACGCCGCCGAGCCGGACGCGCTGGTGAAACAGCTCCGGGAGGACGAGGCCATCCAGGCCGCGGACACCCTGCTGCTGACCGTCCCGAACCAGCTCGGGGTCGACTACAACGCCCATGTGCTGGAGAGCATCCTGACCCAGGTGGCACCGGAGCTCGGCTGGCGCTGAGTGTTCGTTCGCCCGGGTCCACGGGAGGACGGGAACGTGCTCGCCGCCGGTGCGCCGTAATTCGGTGGCACGGCGGCCGGGCGCCTTCTAAGGTTCGTGGTGTTGGAGCGGCCACCCTCGTGGTGTCGCCGGTGACGTGGCTTGTGTTGTGGGAGGTGTGACCGATGGCTGTCTCTGTGATGGGCGCTGCCCGCATTCAGAAGTGCATCAAGTCCACCTCCGTGGCCACCGGCTGACCTTCCTCTTCCACCGCGCCGAAGTGCGCGCGCCGGGGCCACCCTTGTGAAGGGTCTCCCTTGACTTCCACCTCTGCTTTTCTCGCGCTCGCCCGCTACGGCTGGGACGACGCATGGGCGGACGAATTCGCCCGCTACGACGCCGAAGGACTGCTGGCCGGCCGGGTGATCCGGGTCGACCGGGGGCAGTGCGACGTCGTCACCGCCGACGGGACGCTGCGCGCCGACACCGCGTTCGTCACCCCGAACGACCCGATGCGCGTCGTGTGCACCGGCGACTGGGTCGCCGTCGAACCCACGGGCAACCCGCGTTACGTACGGACGTATCTGCCGCGCCGTACCGCCTTCGTGCGCTCCACCTCCTCCAAGCGGGCCGAGGGGCAGATCCTCGCGGCCAATGTCGACCACGCGATCGTCGCCGTACCGCTGACCGGGGACCTCGACCTCGGCCGTATCGAACGGTTCCTGGCGCTCGCCTGGGAGTCCGGTGCCCAGCCCGTGGTCGTGCTGACCAAGGCCGACCTCGTGCCGGACGCGGTGACGTTGTCGTATCTCGTCAAGGACGTGGAGACGACGGCGCCGGGCGTGCCGGTGCTGACCGTCAGCGCCGCCACCGGGGAGGGGATCGACGTCCTCGCCGCGGTCGCCGCCGGCGGTACGTCCGTGCTGCTCGGGCAGTCCGGCGCGGGCAAGTCGACGCTCGCGAACGCTCTCATCGGCGAGGACGCGATGGAGGTGCAGGCCACGCGTGACGTCGACGGCAAGGGTCGTCACACGACCACCACGCGCAATCTGCTCGCCCTGCCGGGTGGCGGGGTGCTGATCGACACACCCGGGCTGCGTGGCGTCGGGCTGTGGGACGCGCAGACCGGGGTCGGGCAGGTCTTCGCCGAGATCGAGGAACTGGCGGGGCAGTGCCGCTTCCAGGACTGCGCCCACGTCGCCGAACCGGGCTGCGCGGTGCTCGCCGCCGTCGACTCCGGCGATCTCTCCGAACGCCGGCTCGACAGCTACCGCAAGCTCATGCGCGAGAACCAGTGGATCGTCGCCAAGACCGACGCCCGGGCCCGCGCCGAACTCCGCCGCGACTGGAAGCGGAAGGGGGCGGAGGGGAAGGCGGCGATGGAGGCGAAGCGGGGGCGGTGGGCTTAGGGCCTGTCCGGCATGGCGTCAACGTCCCGTCCGATTTCCGCCAGCCCCACCCCCGGGGATGGCGGAGACTGGACAGCGTGATGGACGAAGACACCAGGTACGAAGCCGTGCGGAGCCGGGATGCCCGGTTCGACGGGGAGTTCTTCTTCGGGGTGGCCACGACCGGGATCTACTGCCGGCCCAGTTGTCCGGCGGTGACGCCGAAGCGGCGCAATGTGCGGTTCTTCGCGACGGCCGCCGCCGCGCAGGGCTCGGGGTTCCGGGCCTGTCGGCGGTGCCGTCCGGACGCCGTGCCGGGCTCGGCCGAGTGGAACGTGCGGGCCGATGTCGTCGGCCGGGCCATGCGGCTGATCGGCGACGGCGTGGTGGACCGTGAGGGCGTCGCCGGGCTCGCCGTGCGGCTGGGATACAGCGCGCGGCAGGTCCAGCGGCAGCTCACCGCCGAACTCGGCGCCGGTCCTGTCGCCCTCGCCCGGGCCCAACGGGCGCACACCGCACGGGTGTTGGTGCAGACCACCGACCTGCCGATCACGGAGGTGGCATTCGCCGCCGGGTTCGCCAGTGTCCGCCAGTTCAACGACACGATCCGCGCCGTGTACGCGTCGACCCCGAGCGAGCTGCGGACGGCCAGGACGCCCCACGCGCCCAAGGCACCGGCGAAGGGGACCGGCCCGTCCGCCGGAATCCCCTTGCGGCTCGCGTACCGGGGCCCGTACCAGTCCGGCGCCGTCTTCGACCTCCTCGCACGCGAGGCCGTCCCCGGCATCGAGGAGATCACCGGCACCCCCGGCCGCCGTACCTACCGCCGCACCCTCCGCCTCCCCTACGGCACCGGAATCGTCGCCGTCGACGAACGACCCGGCGCCCTCAAGGCCGCGTCCCCCGCCCACCCCGGCGGCTGGCTCGACGCCCGGCTGCACCTCACCGACCACCGCGACCTGACCACCGCCGTCCAGCGCCTACGACGGCTCTTCGACCTCGACGCCGATCCGTACGCCGTCGACGAGCGGCTCGGCGCCGATCCCCGGCTCGCCCCGCTCGTCGCCGCCCGCCCCGGCCTGCGTTCACCGGGCACCGCCGACCCGGAGGAACTCGCCGTACGGGCCCTTGTCGGGCGGGCGGAGGCCGAACGACTGGTGCGGCGCTACGGCAAGACGCTGGACGCCCCGTCCGGGGGCCTCACCCACCTCTTCCCCGAACCGTCCGCGCTGGTGGACGCCGTGCCCGGCGAACCCCTGGCCGCCCTCGCCGCCGCCCTGGCCGACGGCACCGTACGGCTCGACGGCGGTGTCGACCGGGACGACGCGGAGGAGGCCTTGCTGGCGCTGCCCGGCATGGACGCCGCGACCGTCGCCGTCATCCGTACCCGCGCCCTCGGAGACCCCGATGTCGCACCGCCCGGCGTCGACGTTCCGGACGCGTGGCGCCCCTGGCGTTCCTATGCCGTACAGCACATGGAACATCTCGAACACGTACAACACCTGCGCACGGCAGGGGAGTTGGAGTCACGATGACCGACCCGACGGCCGATCCCGCGGTCACCCGCTGGACGAGCTTCAACAGTCCCCTGGGGCAACTCCTCCTCACCGCAGACGAGTTCGGCGCGCTGACCTCCCTCTCCGTGCCCGGTCAGAAGGGCGGCCGTACCGTCCAGCCCCAGTGGCGGCAGGACCCCGGCCCCTTCCGTGCCGTCGGCGAACAGCTCGCCGCCTACTTCGCCGGTGAACTCAAGGAATTCCAGCTGGAGTTCCGCACCTCCGGCACCGACTTCCGTGAGCGCGTGTGGAGTGCCCTCGACTCCGTCCCGTACGGCGCGACGACGACGTACGGCGAGATCGCTGCGCGGATCGGCGCGTCCCGGGCCGCCGTCCGGGCCGTGGGCGGGGCGATCGGCGCCAACCCGCTGCTGGTCGTCCGGCCCTGCCACCGTGTGATCGGTGCCGACGGATCGCTGACGGGGTACGCGGGCGGCCTCGACCGCAAGGTGCAACTCCTCACCCTGGAGGACGCGTTGGGCTGAGTCGGCTTCGATCAGTTCTATTCGATCAGTTCTAGTCGGTCTCCAGGCCCCAGCTGTGGATCCGCCGCGGGTGGATGCGAATCACCTCCTCGCTCATGTGCGGCCCCAACTCGTGCGGGCCGACGAGGAGTTCGGCCTCGCCGCGGATGTCGATACCGCGTACCTGCCAGGGGCTGAGGCTGACGATGTCGTCCACGACCAGCGCGACCTTCGGGTTCTTCCGCAGGTTGCGCCACTTCTTCGTCGTACCCATCGCATAGCCGCCGACCAGGATCGTCCCGTCGGCCTGCGGGAAGAAGCCGACGGGGTTCGCCTGTGGCTGGCCCTGGGGGTCGACGGTGGCGAGGCGGCCCAGTCGCTGCGAGGCGAGGTACGCGCGTTCGGCCTCGGTGAATTCGGTCATGACCGCAGCCAAACACGCCTGCCCGCCCCGCGCATCGGCCTTCGGTCCCAGGTCTCCCTCCGCTCCACGTCCTACGCCGGACAGGGGACGCGGAGCCCGGCACCGGTGGTGCTCCGCCGTCGGCCCGTTGCCGCGTGTCACGGTCGCCTCCTCGTGGTCGGTGGGGAGAGGTGGAGCGTTCATGGTCGGGGCCGGACGGATCGTCGTCGCAATGCTGGTGGTCGTACTGGGAGCGGGAGTTGGGCAGGGTACGGCGATCGCCGAAGCCCCGGCCCGGGACCCCTTCGGCACCTGGACCGGCACCTGGGAGGCCGCCCCCTCCGGCACCGCGACCGCCCACCCCGGCGCCTCCTTCCGCAACGTCGTCCACCTCAGCGTCGGCGGCAGCGCGGCCCGGGTCCGGCTAAGCAACCGGCTCGGCAGCGCGCCGCTCCGGCTCGACGCGGTGACCGTCGCGCTGCGGGAGACCGGTCCGGACGCCGTGGCCGGCTCGATGCGCGTCGCGACTTTCGGCGGCGTGCGGACGGTGACGATCCCGGCGGGCGAGGACCTGGTCAGTGATCCCGTCCTGCTGGCCGTGCCCGACGCGGCGGATCTGCTCGTCACGGTCCACACGCCCGACGACTCCGGCCCGGCGACCTACCACCGCGCGGCCGGACAGACCAACTACCGTGCGTCGAACGGCGATCGGGCCGCCGAAGTGGACGGTTCCGCGTACACGACGACCACCACCTCCTGGTACTACGTCACCGGCGTCGACGTCCTCGACGCCCCGGCGGCCGGCAGCGTCGTCGCCCTCGGCGACTCCCTCACCGACGGCAACGGCTCCACCCGCGACGCCAACCACCGCTGGCCCGACCGCCTCGCCGAGCGCCTGGCCGCCCTGCCCTCGTACCGCCGCCTCGGTGTCCTCAACGCCGGTGTCTCCGGGAACCGCCTGCTGCGCGACGACGTAGGCCCGAGCGCGTTGTCCCGCCTCGACGCGGATGCCCTGTCGCGGTCGGGGGTGCGTGTGCTGATCGTTCTCGAAGGCATCAACGACATCAAAGGCACCCCGAACGCCACCGACCCCGACGCCTTCGAAAGCACCTACCGCACCCTCGTGAGCCGCGCCCACGCGCACGGCATCCGCGTCATCGGCGCGACCCTCACCCCGTACGACGGCAGCAGCGGGTACACGGCGACCCGCGAGGCCGTACGGCAGGAGATCAACGCCTTCATCCGCGGCGGCGGGGGCTTCGACGGGGTCGTCGACTTCGACACCGCAGTCCGCGACCCGGAGCAGCCGCAGCGGATCCGGCCCGGCTACGACTGCGGCGACCATCTGCACTTCAACGACGCGGGCATGCGGGCACTGGCCGACACGGTCGACCTGACCATGCTCGGCTGATCCCTTTGACGTCAGCCCCAGATCACCGCGCCCACCCACGCGCCCATGATCAGCAGGCAGGTGAACAGCTCGGTCAGCACGCTGGAGCCGCCCGAGCGCATCGCCGTACGGAGGGAGGCCATGGCCTCGCCGTGGCGGCCCAGGCGCAGGCGTTCGTGGAGGTAGATCCCGGCCATGAAGCCGGGGATCGCGCCGAGCACGGGGACCAGGACGAAGCCGAGGAACGCGCCGGCTCCGGCGTACACGCCCATTCGGGGGGTCGCGCCGCTAGCGCGCAGCCGGCGGGGCGGCAGGGCCCAGCGGACCACCTGGGAGAGGAAGAGGACGACCGTGGCGCCCACGAGGACGCCCCAGGACACCGGCTGCGGATCCTTCAGCGCCCACCACAGGACCGCGGCCCACACCAGCCACGACCCCGGCACTCCGGGCACCAGGACTCCGCACAGGCCGAGCAGGATGACGACGCCGACCAGGAGGAGTTCAGCCACTCCCATCTGCCCAGCCTGCGGGATCCCGGGTGAAACCGCAGGTCAGCTACGGGCCACCCAGCCCCGTTCGTAGGCGTGCCAGCCCAGTTGCAGCCGGGTTGTCACGCCGGTCAGCTCCATCAGCCGCTTCACCCGGCGCTGGACGGTCCTGAGGCCCAGGTCGAGCTGTTTGGCGACGCTGGCGTCGGTCTGCCCGGCCAGCAGCAGGGACAGCACCTCCAGGTCGGTGGCGTCGGGGCCGTCGGAGCCGTCGGGGGCCCGCTCGGTGGCGCCGGACGCGCCGAGGCGCAGCGGTAGCGCGTCCCGCCAGACCGACTCGAAGAGCCCGCGGAGCAGCTCCAGCAGGCCGCACGCGTGCACGACGAGCGCGGCGGGCTCCGCGGTGTGCGAGGTCAGCGGCACCAGCGCGAGGGTCCGGTCGGCGACCACCAGCTTCGTCGGCACCTTGTCGACCACCCGTACCTGTTCGTCGCGGCCCAGCGCGGCGGTCAGTTCGGTGATGCCGTCCGGCTGGTCGAGCACGGCGCGTTCGAGGACGACCCGGTAGCGGACCCCGCGGCGGGCGGCCTGCTCCTCCGCGTCGTTCTCCCCGCCGGTGACGGCGACCGGGGTCCCGGTGACCAGCGCGCACACCTCCTCGGTCGCGCCGAGCTGGAGCTGGAGAAAACGCTGGCTGACGGCCGCGGCGCCGATCACCACCTCCACCAGATCGTGTACGGCGGGTTCGGCGGCGGTGGCCCGGTACTCCTCGGCGAGCTGTGCGGCGGCCAGTTCGGCCTTGTCCAGTTCGTGCCGCTGCTGGGTGAGCAGGGCGCCCAGGGCGACCCCGGGCGGGGCGGCGACCCAGCGGCCGGGGCGGGCCGAGGACTGGGCGGCGAGTCCGTGCCGTTCCAGGCCGCGCAGGGCGTGCTCGGCGTCGTACTCCCCGAGGGCCAGCCGTCGGGCGAGATCGGGTACCTCCGCGGCGCCGACCGCCACCAGTGCCCGGTACGCCGACTCGTGCGCCTCGTCCAGGCCTATCGCCGCCAGCATCAGGTGCCGCCTCTCCCCGAAAACCCCGTTGTCCCGCGTGCGCCCTGGCGGAAACCGGCCACGGCGCGAAACCGCCTCGGCACATCATCGCCGTACCACCCGCCCCTCTGCCAAGGTTGCGCCACTGGGGCCTCAACTTCCGCCCGGAATGCCCGTATTGGGGATGGTCGGCCTGCAGGTTCGCCCACGGCGGGTGACAGGCGGGACGGGCGCGAATCACAGCGGAGCTTCAGGAAAGCCGGTCACACTCGGGACCGGGTGGGCCGAACCCGCAACGGGATTCGGTCACTTGGAACGTGACCCGGGCCCATGACGTGCGCCGGCACGCAGGGGAGTTGGGGCCGGGTCACTCAGTCGTCGCCGGGCGGTTCTCCCGTGGGGGGTGGGACCGTCCGGCGGCCCTGTGTGGCGTGCGTCGCCCGGTGGTGGACGGGTGTTCGGCACGTCGTCCGACACGCCGTTCGAGGAGGGGCGCGCACCCGATTTTCCGGACGCCCCGTTTCCAACTGGCCTGTGCGGTGGACAATTAGGGGCATGAGCCAGCAGGGGGGAACGCCGACCGGTCACGAGGACGACTGGTGGAGCCAGCTGTACGACGACGCCGCGGAGGACACGGGGCCGTCGGCAGCGGGCGACTCCGTCGACGACCGGTTCGCTTCGGCGGCGGGGACAGTGGGGGTGCCTCCGGCGGATGAGCGGGGGCGTTCGGTGGGGGTGCCCCCGGCGGACGAGCGGGCGGGTTCGGTGGGGGTGCCTTCGGCGGGCGAGGGGGCGCGTTCGGTGGGCCCGGGTGTTCCGGGGCCACGTGCGGGCGGCGAGCCCGACTCCGAGGCGCCTGCTGTTACGGGTTCCGCCTCCCCGGGTGCTTCCTGGGAGCCGCCGTCCAGTGCGCCTCCGGGGCCGGGAGGTGCCGGGGCGGATGTGTATGGCGAGCCTCCGTTGTTCCGGCCTGCCGCTCCTGCCGCTCCTGGCGCTCCTGGCGATGGCGCGTCGCCGTCTGCGGTTCCGGGGGATGCGGGCGCGGATTCCTATCCCGAGCCTCCGTTGTTCAAGCCCATGGCCCCCGTCGCCCCAGGGGAGCAGGCCCCGCCCGCCCCACCCCGGCAGGCGCCCCACGCGGACACGCAGCCCGACCTCCCACCGGCACCCCCTCAGCGGGCGGCCGACGCGGAGCTCCCGCCCGCGTACCCGCAGCCGGCCGTTCCCGCACCGCCTGCCGACAGTCCCGCCGTCGCTCCGGCGGATCTCCGCCCGGACGGTCTGTCCGCCCCGCATCCCATGGCCGTTCCCGTACGCCCTGCGGAGAGTCCCGCCGTTGCTCCGAGGGACCGGCGTCCGGAGGGCCCGGGACCTTACCCGCCGCGCCCAGTCGCCCCCGCACCCCCCACCTCCGCCCCTCAACCCCTCCGCCCGGACCGCCCGTTCGACCCGCGCCCCTATCCCCAGCCTCCAGCCGCTGCCCCATCCCAACCCCTCCCGATCGCCCCGCCCCCCAACCTCCCCGCCCTCGCACCACCACCCC
>Ga0307515_10000502_pt1 | contig 93353 bp, 72 predicted proteins | sample 17_EM_MG_FD_194513 | JGI IMG/M metagenome (GOLD analysis project Ga0307515, IMG submission 194513) | Populus trichocarpa ectomycorrhiza microbial communities from riparian zone in the Pacific Northwest, United States - 17_EM | ecosystem: Host-associated > Plants > Roots > Unclassified | place...
ACTGATCTTCCTCAGACTGATCTTCCTCGGACTGATCTTCCTCAGACTGATCTTCCTCGGACTGATCTTCCTCAGACTGATCTTCCTCAGACTGATCTTCCTCAGACTGATCTTCCTTAGGGAGTTTGCTTGTGGGGAGTTTGTCTGTGGGGCGTTCGTCTCCTTCCTTAGGGAGTTTGCCTGTTGGGAGTTTGCCTGTTGGGAGTTTGCCTGTTGGGAGTTTGCCTGTTGGGAGTTTGCCTGTTGGGAGTTTGCCTGTTGGGAGTTTGCCTGTTGGGAGTTTGTCTGTGGAGTGTTCGTCTCCTTCCTTGGGTATATCGTTCTTGGGCAGATCTTCCTTGGGGAGTTTGCCTATTGGGAGTTTGTCTGTTGGGAGTTTGTCTGTTGGGAGTTTGTCTGTAGGGTGTTCGCCTTTGGAGGGGCCGCTTTCTGAGAGGTCACCCGTACGGTGAGGACCGACTTTGCCGCTGTTACCGGTTTGTTTTTTTTCGTCAGACAGGGATTCAACGTCTTTGCTGATATCGCCGGGAACAGTATCCTTAGGTGACTCCTTGCTATCAGATTTGCCCTTATCCTCGGGGATCTCGTGATGCATTGGTGGGAGGTAGCAATAGGGGTCCATTTTCCAATCGCATTCGAATCCCGGCACTCCCCGTTTGCCGATCTGCTTCTTGGGTGGCTCGCCGTTTTTCTGGAATACTTCGATTGGCTGCCATTGGTACTTCGGCGGGTTCGGCTCGCGTTTGTAGACAGCTGTAACTATGTTAGGACAGAGCGTATGAGAATTGGGAAATCAGTGGAAGAAGCGTACAAAGTTTTCCCCGGTTGCCTCGGCGGTCGTCATCTCGATCAGCTGCGGGTGCGCCTAGGGTGGCGACGGAGAGGGAGAGAACAAAGGCGGCGTACAAGGCGGATCTCATGGCGACAGTGGAGAGGGGGGTGGAGAGGGGTAAATGTTCAGATGGTATATGAAGGGAGTCCTCGTAAGGGATATTGTGGATGAGGAGCTTTTGGGTCGACGGAGGTAGACGATCAAGAGGTTCTTATATCAATTATTTCTGTGCTGCTTGGCCGTGCCTAACAGAAGTTTGGCTGACCCCCCGACTCCTGAAGCAGCGCCCCCATGGAGAATTCACGATCATCCTGAGCCGTGTTGTTGTTGAATGTCTGAGACACTTCATGGAAAGTGCCGAATCTGTACCTGCATAACAACGCCTCACCCGATTGAGACTGTCTCTCCGGTACTTGGACAGCAGCCACATTCTGTTCGACAGCTTCGCTTATTTCGCAGGGGTACGGAGAAAATATGAACCGGCTCGGAACGAGACGTCCAGAATTCCCGTACCGACCTGTACCTAACGCTGTGTGTGCTCCAAACAGCCTAGTATAATATAATGGGAAAACGTATACAAGTATATACTGTACTCAGTACCCAGGTGTGATGGTTAGACTATCGCAGCTGGCCAGTTCTTTTAACTGACTAGAGGATATCTGTTCGCGCGTTATCGCAGAACAGTGGGGCGTTTAGGATATTCGTCCGCCAATTTCCCAAGTTCAGGGGCACCTACCTGGTAGTGGCCGCCTACTTAGGTAGTGATGGGCGGCATCAACGGTGAACTGTGACGGGAGCGCCTGCGTTATAGCAGGGGTGGTATCAAACGGACTTGGATTGTTATCCACTCCACACGGCGAACACAACGGAATCTTGACCCAAAATGACGAGCACTCCTCTAATTCATACATTGTAAATGCGGTTATGCCTAATGAAAGGTAATACCGTTGATGCTTTTTATACACACCGAAAGGCTTGGCACAACGAAGAGCACCACAAGGAATCGATTTGGTTGAATCCAGATATAAAGCGCTCTACCATGTCAAGCAGTGCTTAGGGGATCACTAAATGAGTGGTGTACCATGGAAGTTGAAGCATACCGCCGTGGAAATGCTACCGGATTCAGACTATCTCCCAAGCTCGGCAGTCGTCTGGGCCGTGTAAGTATGGAAGATTTCGTTGGTCTGGTATCACAGAAATGAGTTTACATTACTGTACGGCGAAGCGCGATAGAACAGCCCCCCACTCCCAAACAAATGACAAAGGACGGACCTCGTCATCAGATCGTCAGTGATGCCGTCTCGGCAGCCACCCCATCTATTAACCCCACTTTTTGTCTCCTGCATCATCAAAACCGAGATCTTCAGCACGGCGAAAAACGCAATGATCTTGTCCCAGACCACAGATAAGGTTCGTACGACACTGTGAAATGACTGCACTGGGCCCAATGACGAGTTTAGCGTGCCAAAGTTTCTCTCCCGAATGCATCGTGTGTATTGCACGTGGAATTTTCTTGCGGCATGAATTTTTGACGTGCAAGCGGCGACAGAAACGTCTTGTCGCCGCATATTTCGTTGTGTTTTGGATCATATGCATCTCGTAGTGCTAAATTTCTACTGCTCCCGTACAAAAACACGGCTTCGGGCATTTTCGGAGACATGAATACTCGTAGAACGGCTATCCATGATTCCGTCCGTATCGGTATATGTGGACCGGGATGCCGGCAGCGATACGATCCGGAAACTCGACTCTACCAAATCATTGAACCTAGACCATAAATTCACATTCGAAAAGTCTCCCCGGTTTAGCCAATTAACAGCGCAAACACGTGTGGATCTTCGAGCAGAAGACGGAAAATTCTCGAACACTTTACTGGGTCACCAGTCTCTATTCGTGATCGGGAATGGGACATATCTTCTAGTATCGGTCACTTTGAATCTGTTATTCACTGGTTGACTTCCAAGTCGCTGTTCTGGCAACCCCGCGAAAGCAAACACAAAATTTCGCGGAAAACATCCTTGCTACTCATTACTTTCGCTCGAAGATCCATATACATACGGAAAATACAGAAGGAAAAAACCCAAGCCCTCATAACGCTCCCAGAGATCATGTCACATCCCTACTCGCTAAGACCAAAAGGAAATAAAAAACAGGAAATTTTATCATAAAAGGCCGAGAAACTTGCTATTCGTCGGCTCCTGCTTGTCGGAAGGAGGGGGGGAGTCGAAGTGGAAGTGGGTGTGGCGTTCGTCATCAACTTTCTTATCTTTGGCACCCTTACCCTTCTTTTCAGAGGGTTTCTTCACCACCTCCTCTTCCTCGGTTGGCTGCTCAGTTGGTTCCTCTTCTTCCTCGGATGGTTCCTCAGTTGGTTCCTCTTCTTCCTCGGATGGTTCCTCAGTTGGTTCCTCTTCTTCCTCGGTTGGTTCCTCAGTTGGTTCCTCTTCTTCCTCGGTTGGTTCCTCAGTTGGTTCCTCTTCTTCCTCGGTTGGTTCCTCGGTTGATTCCTCGATTGGATCCTCCTCTTCTTCCTCGATTGGATCCTCCTCTTCCTTGGCTGGTTCCTCAGTTGGTTCCTCCACCGTCACTTTCTTATCCTTGGCTGCCTTCGCCTTCTTGGCTGCCTTTGCCTTCTTGGCTGCCTTCGCCTTGAGTGCCTTCGCCTTCTTGAGTGCCTTCGCCTTCTTGAGTGCCTTCGCCTTCTTGAGTGCCTTCGCCTTCGCCTTCTTGGATCCCTTGACCTTTGCGTCCTCATCGACCAAATCTTCATCAACCAAGTCTTTAGGACAGGTCGTCAGCAACTACTCACATTATGAGGTGGAGGTGAGTACTTACTGCCTTGTCGCTTCTCGAGCCCCAGGATCTTGTTCAACAGTTCAGTGTTGGTATCGCCATCATCTCCATTGTCTCCACCCTTACTCTCGTGCTTTCCGTGTAGCATTTCGTAGTCTTTACACATCAGAAGTTGCTTGTAGTAAGCATCCTCATAAGTGAAGGCGCATTTCTTATCCTCCTCGTGATCGTCGTGCTTATAGTGAAGGTTTTCGGCGTCTGGGCACATTATCATGTCTCTGAAGTAAGCATCCTCGTAACTCTCGGCGCAGTGCATTTCCTTGTGAGGGTCGTCATCGCGTTTCACACGAGTGCCTGGGACTACACCGGCGACTGGGACTCCACCGGTTGCACCGAGTACAGTGGAGACTAAATTGCCGACCTGGGGAAGTCCGCCAGCAACATCACTACCGTCGCCACCCTTACTCTGCTTCTCGCCGTCCTTTTCGCCGCCCTTCTCACTGTCCTTCTTGCCGTCCTTTTCGCCGTCCATGCACATAGGGAGCTCCTTGTAGTAGGCCTCTGCGTATGTGGATGCACATTCCTTTTCATTGTGATCGCCGTGTTTGTAGTGCAGGTACTTCTCTCTGAGGTATTCTTTTTCGTGGCCCTCGCACATCATAAGCTTCATGTCGTAGGCGTCCTTGTAGGATTCCACACATTTCTTGTCATTACGGTCACGCTTTTGCAGAGTTTCAGTGTCGCTCCCAACTGGCAAGTCTCCGGTGAGGGCCTCTAGGAATGCGGTGGCTTCGTCGGTGGAATCGTTGGGTTCCTCTTCGTTGCCATGTCCTCCGTGGAAATAGCAATCGGGGTTTTCGTCGTACCGGTCGCAGTGGGGTACAGAGTCGCGTTTGTATATGGCTATGTTGCGTTAGTAAGAAGAGAAACGGAAAGGAAGGAGAGGAGGTAATACAAAGTCTGTCCCTGTTGCTAGGGGTTGGTGCTCCCCATGCCAGGGTTGAGAGGGAGAGGGCGAGGAGGGTGTAGAACGTGGTTCTCATGATTACAGATTAAGAGATAAGCTAGTCGTAGATGTTCGTGAAGTAAAGAAGTAGTGGTTGAGTGAAGAATTTGTCGTCGTCAGTGGCGGAGGGGGGTTTATATGAGCCTGCCTGTCTCGTGGTGGATGTAGTCGCGGCAAGCAGACCAGCTCCCAACCTCTGCCCAACAGTGACATCCTCGATCGTCGGTGTTCACGATAATCCACAGTTTGACGCCGTGATGCTGCCGAGAATACCTAGCGCTCGGCGGTGAGTGACAGCGACACGATCAAGACGGGTTGCGCCGTGTTTGGGAACGTACCTGCATCTGTCGCTCGGTCGTTGCCGAATTGGGGCGTCTCTCCGGCCCCAGCCGAGAAACACGGGAGGCGCCTGCAGCGACTGCCGGCGAATCTGCAGGCTTGGCCGCTCGGAGGAGACAGCGGAGTGATTCGTCGTGATCCAACCTTTGCCATCGGGATGCCGATCTGTGGTAGTCGAATGCACACGAGATGTGGGTCCCGGGCAAACCCAGCAAGAATTCACTCTTTGCCGCACAGATGCTGGTAGATCTACAGTTGATCGCATGGCCACTGGCTAAATTGGCGAGAATCCGAACGTGGGTTTTGGATTTGCCCGAGGCCAACGTTCTCTCTTGGAGATACGCCCCAGCTACATCCAGTCAAGCCTACCAGATACCTGGACAGCCCTCCCAAGCAGAAATAGCCACACTACCTTTTTTTGCAGACGATACACCACGTGTTTGCTCCTATCGGGCCACCAACGCCGAACGACGATCGGCCCGCGATAACAATAGTCAGTCATCTAGAAAAAGAAACCACTAGCGGTATTGCTGACAGATTGCGCATTGTGCATTACTCTCAAGAGTGAGTTCGAACCCGATAGAGGTCCTCAGTTCTGAAGAAAATCTAGATTGTACCGTAGTCCGGGTTGTCCGCCAGCTTGGAGCGCCAGCGAAAAAAATAGTCGTCTACAGGTTAAGGGTACTAGCCAATCGCTCTGATTGATACATTCCGTTGATCTTTTAGCTGGATGGTCATTTTCCCATCACGGATGCAAGACATACTCGAGTAGCCCACAACCGTTTGGTTTATTTGTTTCAGCTAGGTTATTTTTGAAAATTTGGCATTGTTGACGTCACGCTCGACAGAACATGACTTGATCAGAAACCTAGCATGGTAAAGCTAAACCACACGCAGTTTGAATTGGTTTGAAAATCACGAGAGTAGTAGGACAACTCTAAGCCCGTCGCAGTATTATCAGCACAATCCGGCGAGCTATTCTGGCACTCAAACATGCTATCAATGCCAGCCTTGGCACTTATAGCCAAACTTGACCCCTTCAAGTAGGTACCCCGACAAACAATAATACGAGTAAGCCCAAGACTCTATCAATGCATGCGTTGTCTATTCAAGAACTACTTTGGGCAAATCTTGCCCAATGTCTCAATGTCTCAGTGTCCAGTATCGTCTTCGGTATACCCCACATAGATGACCGATACTGAAACCTCAATATCACGTTAAGCCCAGACCCAAGGCATCAATTCCCATCACAATACGTACCTGCATGTCTTGTCTCAAAATATGGATTGCAATCATGTATGTTTCAGAATAGAGTATCTATCTCGAGTCGCTATCGGAGAGTCATAACCATGAGACCACAGTGTAGAGTACAGCAGAGATAAGCATCTCAACACATATAAGACATCAGTAGTATGTATGAGAACTCTCCCCACCGACCCGCATATCAACAGCAAGCTCACTTCCAAGTTCGAACTTTAGGATCCCCACATTCAAGAGCCAAAAAGCCGCAAGGCGAGACATGCGTGTAGCTAACACGTCAATATGGTCCGATGCCGTATTCTCCACTTTGTTCGGACTATGTAGAATCTGCGTGCTCTAAGTGATTACCGCAAACCTACCCCGTCATCATCCCCATCCTCTTTCATGGGAACCTAACTCGTTATTGCATTCTTCCCTTATTCCGCCATCAACTCCGTCCAACCCACACTTTGAATGCAACCTTTTTCACCGCAGAACTTGGCGGATAAAGCTGGAGAAACCTGAATTCGAATTACTATATTGCGGCGACTGAACATCCCAAAATCACATTCCAAGTAATGAACCCAAAAATTTTCTCCCCAACACATTTCCCACTTCCTTCTTCCATCCACCACCGACCCCTCTCTACCTATGCAACTCAACAGCCACCTGTCTGCTCCCCCTAAACACCTCATGTACAGAGTCACTAATCCACAGATCCATTCGGAACAGCCTTGTCTGCACTGAAACTGCTTCAGCAATGCCAGGTCCACTCTTCCCGTCGGCAAAGATCCTCACTTATCGAGATATTTTTCGTGGGGTCCACAGGTTTCGATTGAGTATCCCCAACAAATGCAAGGTTTTAATCACAACAAGTTTTGCTTTTAGCCCCAAGATCATCAGCGTTAGCTGGTGTCGCCTTTTGCTCTAGCGGGTCTCCAAGCTGTTTGTCTGGAATGTTCACAAGCCCTTTAATCTGTTGCAATAAATTAGTTAGGTTTAGTGTTTTTACTGTGAATCTCCGAGGAACAGGTGAGTGGGGTGGTCGCTAGTGGGTTCGCTTTGAGTTGTGGTTCGTCCAAAACTCCAAGCACGTAAACCAGTGCCTAAGACGCCCACCTACGTCTTGTTCTCGCAGGTTTTTGTTGGCATCCTTGTGTGAGAGTTTTTTTCAATTGCTTTTCTCTTGGGAGGAGAGATTATTGTCATTTGGCCAGATTATATGCGGCTTAAGAGCTACCGTTGGTGCCGAATATAAGGAGCACGTCGTGTCAGCGTTTATTGTGGAGATAGTATTTTGTGATATACTCTCGGGCTGCGCTGTTTGGGAGTCGTTGGGTACCTGACAGTTTGTGTCTGGCTCCCCTGGATCTGAACCTTTGAATCATGACCCTTAAGGTTCAGTCCAATATCGAGTATTTTTCAATTGTCAAAGCCAAATCCACGAGATGATTGTCCAGATCCGTCATCAGCTGTTCGGTTTGAGAATATGGGGTGGCCACCCAGTTCGTGCTTTCACGGCGTTGTCCAAGACTCATCCGATAGTTTCCGCCGGTGCTTCGACACTATTTATAGCTGCCTTGCTATTATAGACTTTACATTTTGAAATAAGCACTGAGAATGCTAATAACATTCTCCCCTCTAAAAAATTAGCTGCAGGGAGGCATTTTACAGAATACGACAGGAACTAAATAAATTCATACTTCTTTTAGCTTTCTTCACCCCTTTGAAAGCTGTATGTCCTCGACGTTTGTCCCTGGGTGTTTCGCAAATTCCTTGACTGAGTGGGAACCATTTTTCATGGTCAGCGTTCTGAGGTATGAAGGACCGGGCGCAATAATGACGGCGGTCTTCATGACAGGATGCTTCCTTCTGCCCTGTGTAAAGAATGTACTGTAAGTGTATCAACTGCCGGTAACGTTTGTGAAAGATTAACTCCCTGAGACGATCCAGTTGTACCCAAGAAATTAACAACTTTAGAATCAGGGTTATTGTTTAGTGTATCTAGTACGCTACTATCTGGCATACCCGAATGGTGCTTAATTTGTCGCCCTTGAGAGTTGAAATATCCAACAGAATAGGGTCCCCCGGGGTTACAGAACCCATTACTTCAGCCTTACACTTGCAGATATCGCGGAGATACTGTGGTGACGCAGAAAAGCCTAGTTGTTACAGTTCCAATGGCAAAACTGCTTTGTTTAGGCGAAATTCATGACCTCGTAGAGTCATAACTCCATATGTGGCATCTGGATCAAAATATGAGCATTAGAATCAAGTCCTAGGAGTGTGCAAATAAAAAAAGCAAGTAGACATGTCATGATCTTGAAAAGTGCACAATTGTGGACGTGATGAGCCCTGGAACTGCCTGAAGTCCAGCTGCGAAAGCTACGCTCATCTTTGATTCAGACAGCATGTTTATATACGATCTCTCCGCGGTATGATGAATGGACGAATGGACTCAGTAATCATAGAGCAACAATCATGTGTGCATAACATCCGTAAAGTAAACTTAACCTTGGACTTCAGAGGCAAAACAAAGTTGCGCTGAGATTGCGGTCCTCCAGAGTCACCACCACCGGTAATGGTGTGAGCGGTTTCAAATTTTCAATATCGCAATTCATATGGGTTATTCGTGACAGCGACTTTCGTTACTGCGCTAAAGCCTCCGTGAAAACTCTTAGAATTTCAATTACTCACTGGCGAAAGCTCTACCCAGAAGAGGTACCTGGGAATACTGTGGCGGAATTCTAGGTTGGATTATGGTGGGTACTATTTCGGTCTTGCACTCCTGAAGTGACGTTCTGGAAGAAGGCAGTCCTTAAGCCTGACAAACGCCACGTATCTCCGATGCTGCTAATGGCTTCCCGGTCAAAGAGTCATTCCAGGTTGCATCGTTAGGGACTTCGAAACCAAGCGCTGACCAGAAAGTGCGGGTGATACGCTTCCATATTTCACCCCCTCAGGAACCCATTGTGATATGCCCGCAGCCAAATAGTTTCACGGCATAGTCCAAAGTAGATGACCAGCATCCTATCTCATATGGTGTAGTTTGAGTCCAATAGCCTTCCGTATCTTCTGATCCAAGGTATTTCGCCTTAGAGTTCCTCGGTCACGCCCGGCTGGAAGTCTGCCAACTGCTCAGATCCCAAATCGACAGTCTTGGTTCGTCCCTGAGTTTAGGTATGCAAGGTCTCTAGGATATCCATTTCCGGGAATAGGACCATACTTTCTCTTGCCTACTGATTGTTCAAGGGTTGAAATATGCGTAATGGTCTTTGCATCTCCGACGACGACAGCCGGTAGCAACATTGCTGCATCTAATATGCGATATCTGGTAGTACAGTAGATGGCTGCATAAGTCGAAAATGGGATTTACCACCCGAACCGCATCTGTGCTTCTCATGGATGCCGTCAGTATATGGAAGAACCGACGAACTGGACAATGTGAGGCTTTAACATCGTTCGTTGTTAAAGCATAGCTGAGTCGTCCAGGTGCAATGCGGAGTTCTGCATTCCTCCATCAGTGCAGAAGACATTCAATATAACTTGTAGCTTGAAAAGGTTTATATGATCAGTCCCTGGGAGTGGAAGCACAGAGAATAGATGTACACACATGAATTTGTTGTCGGAGGTGGTTCTTCGATTCAGGTATTTTCGGGTAGAATTCCGGTCACTCTTTGGTTTGTTCTGGTGGTGCTGCGGGATGAATAGGCGAGAGAAGAATACAGAGCTGAGGGGAATAGACGTCGTCGCAAGATTGTTCTCGTACGACAGTACAACCACCCGTAGTCACTCGAATCACGTGATGTTCTGCAGCCTTCATATAATGATTCCTAAGCTACTTAAGTACCGTAAGAATCCGTAGCAGGTTTGTTTGTAGCCCAACAGAACAACCAATAAGTGGTATTCATTTGTGAATTCTCTCAGTGGTGCTGGCCCATGTAACTTCACAATTCTCACATCGAATGAAGACCGCCATCGAGGGTGCAAATGCCACCTCCGGGCTACAAATAAACCGTATACGGTTATATTCTACGGTATCTTCACCTACATATTTTCCACGGGTGTCTTGCTGTTCACGCTTTATCTTGCCTACTTGTTTTTGCCCGCTTCGAGTCGGTCGACGTTTTGATCTCCTCCAGTTGCTTGATTAGCCCCTTCACCCTACCGAAGCTCTGCATCACCATCTTCTCCTCCCACTCAAGGTCGGCGATTTCCACGTTCTTTTCCACATTCAGAGCGTCTTTGACTAGTTCCGTATAGCTCTTTATGGCGTCGTTTACAAGGCCAACTTCGAGAGAGAGTAGTCGATGGACGGAATCAAAGCGAGCTTTGAAGTCGGTCATTGTTGTTATGGATAAAAGCAGAGGGGGCGCGAGGAGTAACCTATATCCACCGAGAACGAGGCTCATGTTGAGCGTTGGCTTGAAACACCATGCTGACTGGTGAAGACATGAAAGGGAACTTTACTGTTGAGAAAAGTTTGTCCTCGGTATTCGCCCAAGCTCAGTTGTGTAACGGTTGTTGCTTGAAGCAACCGAGGAAGGGCCGTTCTTTCAGCTCTCATTTTTTTCAATGATACCTAGTATATTTTAAATTTACTTTGGAGTCGGAGTCTCGCAGGCTTAGGTTGTGCGAAAGCGCCACGTGAACAAATTGGGAAGTGACGTCACACCTGATACGTTATCAACGACATGCAGTAAACAACCCTTAACTCCTCCCCTCGAGCACCCTCTCTACCCTTCTCGTGCTCTCTCCTCTGCTTCCACGGTTCTGTTTATCCTGGAGGTCGGATACAGTCCTGACGACACTCCCGGAAAACCTTACGACGTGCATTACTAGCGACAGACTGGGGATGGCGATGAAAGTTGCGACATCGCAGCATGTATCGCCAACAGTATCAACAGTATTTGTCCACAAGATATATCCGATTGACATCTAGAGTACTTATTTGGGCCAAGTGGAGAATTGATTCCTGATATGACATGCATGAAAGGACCGCGCGTCCTCATTCGGCCGGCTACTTCGCTTTTACAATGTATCTACGGACGAGTGATGGAACATTGGTACCTTGAGGAACGAATTAATTCTTATTCTTGAAGGAGCAGATATAGTTGGCCTCTCCCACCTGACGGACCTTGCCAAAAATCCCCCGACTCCTGATTGAAATGAAACAATGCCAACTTAACTCGAACTCGGCATCCTCCTCCAGGCGCAACAACTCCGGAGTGATCTATGAGCTCACGGCAACTGCAAGTCACAACTACCCCCGATATCCGGCTTTCCCGTGCCATATGGTTTTGGAACGATGGTATGGACGTACACTAAATTGGTATATTAAATCTTGACGATCAGGGGTACTATCTGCGCTTGGTCTTCAAACTTACGAACCGTTGAGATGTCATAAAATGATCGGCACCTCAGTCTTCGGGACTTATAAGAAGTGTTAGAGTCGCCTTTTCCATACTTTCTAGCTATCATGAATGGAGGACGGGAGTATCAGGAGTAGCAATAGAGGTTTACATTCCCAGTTCTTTATATACTTTCTCTACTTACCTATACGAACTTTGGTTAACTGGGAGTCTTCAACATGTCTTAGGTTTGAAAAGCTTGCTAGCAGACTTTATTCGCGGCCTCGTCTTCCGGGAACCCAGGGTCCCGTTCATGTTTTTCAGTCCCTCCAGCCTCTTTTCGTTCCACAATCACTGAAGTGCTGATTTGGCAATCCTCGATCAACCCGTTCCAACGGCGAGCGGAAGGCTCATAGCAGTCAAGGTGATGGATAGACTTATATGGCACCCTGGACCACTTCAGAACCAAAATAGGAAAGCATTGAATCCAACAATAACAATGGCCACCCCACGCTTCGATGATCGACGCTGCGAATCTCTTGTCCGCATATGGCGCGATACAGTGCCATGAGTGCGTCCTTCAGCCAGCCACCGCAATTAGTTGCGACTGTACACGTACAGCAGAGTGCGGTCTCAAATGCCGTCATGTTCCTTTTTTCTCTCCGCCCAGATCCTTGTCTACAGATGCTGGTGAGTTGTCAGGGCAGAGACACGCTACCCTCGACCACATTGTCTTAGCTGTGGAGTTCTTGTACAATTCAGGTACCGCGCGCAATTCTTTTGGTGCAGCTTGCCGATGTCCGAGAGCCGTGGGCTGTTGGTCTTACGCGTGCGTGGAGCTTTTTTGGGCGGAGTTGGTTCAAGCATTCCATCCCGTTCCTATTCGGCATTAGTCCAGGCGTTGGCGTCCAGTGCCGGGTGTTGGGAGCCGAATTTGGCGAAACAAGGGTTCGGGACCGTACTAGCGATGCCAAGTTCGGAAGTGGAATAGGAGACTCCCCTGCACTTCTCTCGCTCCCCCTGAACACGCCCGAACCAGAATAGAGCTGCCGATCCTCTCCCGTGTTGGTGTTACGTACGATCTCCTTTTGCCGTGCCGGAGGCTGTTCCGATAGGGAAGCAGCCGCCGACAGCCCTAAGGTCAACGTCCACAATGCCCATCGTCGAAAATACCAACAGCCCGGGTATCACGGATCAGACTTTTGGCTGTGTGGCGTCGAAGCAGTGAGACTTGCGAATTTCAGCCGTATGGATCCCCATCGCTGAACGGCTGCTATTGGAATTGACAGTATAAAGACGCAGCTCACGATGCCTCCTTCACCTCGTTCCTCACTACCCATCGCTCGCTCTATCCTCACCTCCTCGACAGATTTACTTAGTTTTAATCCTAATTTCTAGTATCTTTACTGCCTATTTCCTCATCATGAGATCTACAATCCTCCTTTTCGTGGCTCTGGCCTCGCTCTCGATGGCAAAGCAGCCAACAGATAACCTGAAGGAGGTCGACGGATAGTAAGTTCATTGCCAATCCCGCGGCGATTTCTGATGCTAATCGGTGTTCTATCAGTCTCCCTTACAAGGCACCCTCTTATGACGCTCCTAAGAAGCAAGAATACAATGACTACAACGATAAACACGATTCCGGCTACTCGCATGGCGACAATTACGGCGTCAAGGATTCCGACAAGCCTAAGAAAGACACCTACAAATCCACCTACGACTCGTACAAGCCCAAGGAAGACACCTACAAGTCCACTTACGACTCATACAAGCCCAAGAAAGACACCTACAAATCCACCTACGACTCGTACAAGCCCAAGAAAGACACTTACAAATCCACCTACGACTCGTACAAGCCCAAGAAAGACACATACAAGCCTACCTACGATTCCTACAAACCCAAGAAAGACACCTACAAGTCCACCTACGACTCGTACAAGCCAAAGGAAGACACATACAAGCCTACCTACGATTCCTACAAACCCAAGAAGGATACCTACAAATCCACCTATGACTCGTACAAGCCCAAGGATACCTACAAGCCCAAGTATGAAGACTACAAGCCAAGCGACAAGGATTCCTACAAGCCCAAGTCCGATGAGTACAAGCCAAAGAACGACGACTACAACAAGGACGAGTACAAGCCAAAGTCCGATAGCTATAAGCCAACCTACAAGGACGAGTACAAGCCCAAGTACGATAGTAAAGATTCCTACAAGTCCGAGTACGACCAAAAGGATTCTTACAAGCCCAAGTATGACAGCAAAGATTCCTACAAGCCCGACCAAAAGGATTCTTACAAACCCAACTACGACAGCAAAGATTCCTACAAGCCCAAGGGCGACGAGTACAAGTCCAAGGACGATAGCTACAAGTCTACCTATGACAGTCAGAAGGGCGGGTACGAGAGCAGCTCTGATTACAAGGGCTCTTACGGAAAGGGGAAAGACGGCCACGAGTCCTATGGTTATGAGCCCGAGCACAAGGAGCGAAAAGACGGGAATGACAGCCCCGGTCTGGGAAAGGTTGTCAAGATTCTTCCCCTCCGTAAGCGGGAGGCCTTGTTGGATGACCTTCTTGGCGGCATCCTAGGTAATGGGGAGAATCATGGAAAGGACAACGAACACAAGGACGAGTACAAGGACGAGTACAAGCCAACGGATTCCTACGAGCACAAGGACGAGTATGCGCCAAAAGATGACTATTCCCAGAAGGATGAGTACAAGCAAAAGGACGAGTATAAGCCAACCGACTCCTATGAGCAGAAAGATGAGTATAAGCCAACAGACTCCTATGCCCAGAAGGACGAGTACAAGCAGAAGGATGAGTACAAGCCAACAGACTCCTACGCCCAAAAGGATGACTACAAGCCAACGGACTCCTATGCCCAGAAGGACGAGTACAAGCAGAAGGATGACTACAAGCCAACAGACTCCTACGCCCAGAAGGACGAGTACAAGCAGAAGGATGACTACAAGCCAACAGACTATGCCCAGAAGGACGAGTACAAGCAGAAGGATGAATACAAGCAGAAGGATGAATACAAGCCAACGGACTCCTATGCGCAGAAGGACGAGTACAAACAGGGCGACTACAAGTCAAAGGATGGCAACGAGAAGAAGGGCGGGTACATCCACCAGGACGAGTACTCCCAGTCTGTCGGCGGCATTTACCAAGACGAGTACAAGCAGTACATTGGCGATTACAAGCCCAAGCAGGACGACTACAAGCCCAAGTACGACAGCAAGGATTCTTACAAGCCCAAGTACGATAGCAAGGATTCCTACAAGTCCAAGCAAGACGACTACAAGCCCAAGGAGGAAGATTACAAGCCCAAGTACGACAGCAAGGATTCCTACAAGTCCAAGTATGATTCCTACAAGCCCAAGGAGGAAGATTACAAGCCCAAGTACGACAGCAAGGATTCCTACAAGTCCAAGTATGATTCCTACAAGCCCAAGAACGAAGAGTACAAGCCCTACTACCCCACGGACACCGATGAAATCGAATACGCTTCCAAATTCTCCAAGGTCTGCATGGGTGACAAGGTCTTTGCCGACCTCTTCCACGACAAAGCCTCGGAGGCCATCCACGCCGTGTCCTATGGCTTTGCCGAGGGATGCAAGTCCCACAACGTTATGAAGGACTACGACTCTGATGAGTTCGCACATAAGTTTGTTGGATACCTCCATGGCCACTCTCATGATGAGCCTGTTAAGGCTGTGTGTGACTCGGTCAAGAGTGCTTGTGACGAAATGAAGATGAAAGAGGAGGTTTCCACTGATATCGTGGAGAAGGTTAAGGAATCGTTGAATGGGTGGTAAAATGCGTGAGTAGATGATGCGCATGTAACGGGTGGGTTAGTCTTAGTATAATACTGGTTTCTTTTGTACGGTTTCGGGATTTGTACATAGAATCAACTTCATTGGAGAGACAGGCATTCATGAATGATTTCGAGAACTCTGACCTATGATATCACTAGCTTTCTGTCAAGAGATGACCTTTTGAGCTTTGGGGAGTATATTTATAAGGTAAACTCTCAATGGAAGCCGGGGGATTACGTCTACTCTATTGCAGTTGTGGGGTTAGGGTTTGTGGTGCTTGCCTCGGGCTTTCTATAAAACAAATGTCAGTGAGAACGTCACTCGACGAGAGACGCCAAAATCCGTTCTCGACTGCCACCATTATTTCGCTTCTCTCACCTAGACACTGTTCACCATGTATCATCACAGCAACTGTCTTCACCATCAGCTGTCTTCAGCATCAACTGTCTTCAGCATCAACCTTCTATATAAGCCTAAGCCTGTTCACACCCCTCAACCTATAATTACCTATTCCGAAGCGCTACTGCGAGCTCCCACCAGACGAGTGAAGAAAGTGAGCGAACCCGCGCTAGTTTCGCATTACGCAACCCCCGACGCATTCCCAGGCTCCCACCCCACACAGTCATGCCTATCGGTCGTGATGGCAGGAGAAGGGAGTCAACACACAAAGAACCCATTTGGGTTATTCAGCTAAAGTCTGAAGGTAATTCCTTTTGTGAAATGCAACAGGAAACTGGAGTGGGCAAAACTGCCATTCATCGCATTGTCAATGACTGGAACACAATCATCAATGTATGGTCTATACAGAAAGCGCACTTCAGAAAGTAATGCAGGACCCTAAACAACGACCTCATGGCCATGAGGAAGTTGTTGTCACAACGGTTGTGGGAGGAGTAGTTGTGGGAGTGTATTTACTGGTAGATAGATCGCATGCCTAAGAGGGTCTGTACCCTGTTTCACAACAATGGTGGTCCTACATGATAGTAGAGCTTCTTATATATGTATACTACTTGTTATTTCATTCTTAATAAAACTGACCTGTGTTGTGTTGAGGAATCGGCTTTCAACGTTGCCCGTGAGTCGCGAAAATGCTAAGCGTTCACTCACTTTCATCTGCCGCCTCGGAGATGTGCGTTCCTCAGCCAATACAACACGGCGGGGCATCGAGTCTCTAGTGGCCTCTTGTCTGGGTTTAATTCCAACAGAAACCGGTAAGTACGAATGCTCGTCTGAATTTGGCCGGTTGTTGCTGATGGGTCTAGGTGCCGAAACTATTGTGATAATCTACGAATGTTTTGGACGGAATGAGTCGTCAAATATGCTAGTCTGTAGACTACAGATATGCATCACACACAAGCGCTCCTCCACCTCCGCACGCTCCCAGAGCCATAACTATCATCAACGCAATCGCTGTTACGCGCCACACTCCAACCACTCAAGGCGCCAAAGATCGTTTGCTCCATCGATACCTGAGTTGGAGGGCAGCAGGTTGAAGTACTCCGGACATTGCATCGCATTGTCGTGCCGCCGCACACTCCACTACTGCGAAACATTTTTCCGCCAGCGAGGAAGACATACGCCCACAACCACCACCTCCTGGTTCGAGACTCGTTTTGAAATTCGACCTCGAAAGAATTAATGTATCTTGGCATAAAATTGACCAGATGTATTCAAATGTGGAGGAATGGCGCCCATATGCGGTATATATACAGAAAGGAGTTTTCGGATCTTTGAGGTTTGCATTGTAGCGAGTAGGATTTGAAATATGCCGACGTTACGCCTCTAGCTCTGCCACGATACATTCCCCATGATGGGGCGAGGAAGTAGGCGCTGCATACAGTGTGGGTCGGTCATGGGGAGAATAACAACTAGTGTAATGATATGGGGAGCTTTTAGTTTGTTTGTTTGCTTGTAATCATATTGCGTTCAGCTACTCGTAGCTTTTTAATTAACATCTACTAATTCTCCTCCCCACCATATCCTCGCACTTTCTCAACATCCCCGAGGCAAAGTCGTGCTCCCTCTAATCTCTAATCGTAATGAAGTACTCCACACCGAATCCCTCCACCCGAATCCCCCCCAAAAAACAACCCCACCGACTCCTCCGCAAGGAAAAAAAAAATAAAGTATCGCTCACACTCCAGCGTCATATTCAATTAGCGTCCTTGCCACAACTGCAGGTTCTCATATGATGTTATCGCAGTGGAATACCCCAGCCGCCCAAAGGCAGCGGCCTTTCGATGGTCTGGGCCTGTAGGTTTCGAAAAAAAGGGCATTATTGTACTTGTGCTCGCAGTGCTCGAGAAGTGGGTCTAATCCATCGTAGCCGTCCGAAGTGCCTGGGTCGAAGCATGCTGTTCTCAGAGATACTCTTCATTGAACTCGCTGTACTTTCACGCCCTAAAGTTGTAGTCCCACTAACATTCCGAAAGCGTCGTATAACTGGGTTAAACCATCCGAAAGTGGCGAGTTGCAACTCAAAAGAGTGACTACCGGCCGGTGTTGATACTGAGTGCTATCGAGCGGTGTAATCGACTAGATACACTCACTTCCTGGAGGGGAAACAAGTGGACACACAGGTATGCGAAAATGAAGCCAAAGTAAAACCGCAGCCCCGCTCAAAAGGGGGGAAGTCTTAGCAAACCAGGCGGTGAGGAGTATTGTCAAAGGTATGTGTGGGAGCTCTTGGTTGTTCAATTGAGTTGGTTAGGAAAGGTGGTTTGGAGCTTGGAAATTGGGAGGAGAGGGTAGTAATCTCAATAACGAGGGAGCGGCTGCAGATGGATTCCAATAAGTTAGAGAAGGTATATGATTATAGCAACGTACGGATTCTTGCCTAAAGGTTCATATTCTAGCTCATTTCTGCTAGTGTTACTTTAGATGCTTAAAATGACTTATTAATTGACTTAACTAACTCAAAAGTGGAAGGCCCGTATATATACAGATTCCCATATCCATATTCATATCCGTTTACACTATCTTAATATGAGCCGCTCTCCCTAATCCTGATACAGACCATGTATAACCTCATACGAAACACCAACCTCTCACGAGCCAGAAAACGGAGCTGAGACTGCAAACGGAGCTGAGACTCACGATGCAGGTACACATGCAACAATTGGTGTTACTTTGGATGCTTCTAAGACTTGTTGATTGACTGATCTCTCGAGGCTTGAAGGCCCGTATATATACAGACTTGTCTCCCATATCCACAGCCATATTCGTATCCATATCTCTTATCCGTTTGCATATCCGTTTGCACTGATATGAGCCGCTCTCCTGAGGTATATCTTCATACACCAACTGCATATCAAACGGACCTGAGCTGTGAGGCTCACGATGCAGGTACACATGCAACAGTTGGTCATACAATCTGCGCGAGTGACTGTGCGTGAACCACGAACTTTCATCACTCCACCTTCTCGACTCTACAGCCATTGAGTGTCGTCTTTCTCTCAGACCGTAGCAAATCGGAAATCCCGTCCAGAAGTAGCAAGACATGGCCTCCAAAGACAGATGCTAGTAAAAACGTAACGTTCATTGTGAGAGAGAATGGATGTTTACTAACTTGGGATGCACATACCCTTCGGGTAAGGGATTTTAAAACCGCCCTTCAAAGATACCAAAGCATCTTGATGGGAGCTATCGACCTTTTAAAGCTTCATATTTAGCTTGGGTGCTAAACGCTGTTCAATACCCCAACCGCAGGAGATGGAAACCACGGAATTGAGTTAACATCTTTCTCCTTTTCGACAAGAGAAAAGAGTGACCACAGCAGGTTTGGAGCCTCGGACCGCGTTTGGTATTTACAGCACAAGTTGTTCAAAACATCGCCAAGTTTCGATCCTGCAACATTTTGGTGACTTAAAGTCACTAGGTGCCCGCAGCACTACTTGAGCTAGGAGGTCCTTAGCTTGTTTATTTGATGTCCTAGGTCTCTGAACCCCCTTCTAATCGATAGTAAATTGGCCAAACAGTAGTGATACAGGGCTGTGGCTCTGAACTTCCCACATGAGAGAGTATTAGAGTAACCGCAAAAGAGCAAAAGAATGAATTCTAGAGGCTTTGGTTCGGGTGATTTACAGCCACCAAAACACTTATAGCATCAGTACAGGTTTCTGACCTGAGACTTTGTTGGTCACTACAGGTTTCGAGCTTGCGACCTTTGTGATTTACAGTCAATGGAGTGTTTACAGCATCACTTGAGCTAGGAGGTTTTTGTTAATCCACTACTCTATACCGTTGAACTCTTGATCCATGCAGTGGAAATGGTTGGACGACTCTAAACTTACAACTCTCTACAGAATACTAGAGTAGCCGCAAAAGAGCAGAAGTGAACTCCGGAGGTTTGATCCGGCAAGTTTTAAGCCTGGTGATTTATAGCCACAGGGTGTTTATAACACCGGTTCAGGTTTCGGGCCTTATTCATGGCCACAGGTTTCGAGCCTGCGACCTTGGTGATTTATAGTCACCTGGGGTTTATAGATCTAGTCGAGCTAGGTAGGATGTGATTGTATAAACGTTGGCTTGATAGGGCTTGCTGAATTGCTGCATCACGACTCCTAATGTCACAGCAAGTCTGCGACCCTGTTGTTCACATTATCACCTGACCAGACAGATTGTTAGAAACTTTTGGTTTATGTGATGATTATTACAGATAGTATAAAAGCTGTCAGTACCCACTGCCCACCCCGGGGCCCTTTCTCGACCGATATCCACTGTTGAAATATGGGGAGAACCGTGTGCGTGTATAGACTTAGATACGGAGAAGAGAGAAGGAGAAAGCCTCGAGTTATATATGAGAAGTGTACCCCTTACTACCAGCCCCGCCAGCGGTCAGCTCTATATATACATGCAACATCCACAATTCCTCGAAAACCGAGTGATCAACACGACACCACCGGAGAATCTTCCCCACCTGTTATCGATCTGGCGCATTCCTGCATCTCATCATGGTGTAAGTAGACCACGACTAGATGTGACATTCCGACAGACATCTATCTTCCACACCACAACCATATTTCGGCCATCACGTAAAACGTCCTACGAATCACAAATCACAAATCCAAACGTCTATATTTCCCTCCCCCACTATGCTTACTAGTCACACATAGATCACACCCCATTTCATAATAACAATGCTAATCCCTATTATCCTAATCCCCACCATGAACTCATACAATGAAAAGAAAAGCGAACGAAAACGAAAAAACACCCATGCATACACAAAACCGCTGACACCGCAGCAAAAAAGAATCGAATATATACTCCCCCTCCCCCCCCTCTCCGCATCCCCTCACTACGCCCTATACTCCCGTCGTATCACCGAATCCCGCTCATACCCCGCGCCTACATTCCAATTGCCCCCGCCATGGATGGGACTCCGTTGTGGCTCCTTCTCGACATAATGCTGTGCACTCGGAGGGGCGGAGCGTTCCCGATCATACCCCGGGTCTACATTCCAATTGTTCCCGCCCCCGCGACCCCGCTGACTCCGCGAGCTGTATTGACTGTGCATACTTGTTCGTCTTGAGGGTTCATACGAGTTCAGGTGTGCCGGGAATGGGCTGGGGGCTTTAAACTTGCTTTCATCGTGGCCGCGGAGGCTCATTGTACCGCGTTCGCTTTCGCCCCGGGAGTGCAGGTCGCGCGGGGGGACGGTTTGGAGGGTGGCGGGGGGTGTGAGGACGTCTGCGTCCAGGTCGCGGACGTTTGGTTTTTCGGCGGCGGTGGGGAGCGGGGTGTCACCGCGGTAGCGTTCTTCTGGGTTTTTGGAGAAGATGGCGAAGCAGACTGCGATGGCAAGGAGGATGAGGAGGATGAGGGCGAAGATTGCGTTTGTAATGAAGAAGACGACGCCTAAGACTCCTGGGACCATGTCGGGCGCTCCTGTGACGCCGGAGAAGATTACGACTAGGATTGCGTTGAGGAAGTTTACGACTGCGATTGCGATGTTGACAATGTTTGTGCGGCGGTCGAGCCAGGGGCGGAGGTAGACGACGGCAGCGAGGTAGGCGGTTTCGATTACGAGGACAACGATGCTTTGGGCTACACCCCCAGTTTGGCCGAATGCGATGGCTAAGGATTTAGCGAGGATGTAGAGGAGTAAAGGTACGATGTAGTAGTATGCGTCGGCGCGGAATTGCACGTAGAGGTAGCCCCAGCGGTTGAGCGCGGCGGGGTCAGAATATAGGGTGTAGGCAGGACCGCGGGTTTCGTTAATGGCTGCCGAGCGTTGACCGATCATGAGGATCTTGTACGAAGCCCAGCCGAGAGTAGCGAACATGGTGACAAAAAGAAATGCGGCCAGTGTCGCGGCGGCGGGAGAGTCAAGGTGTATCAATTCCCATGGACACAGAATGGCCTTAATTATCCGTTAATAAAGAAGTTAAGTAACGAGGAGGATAAAGCTACCATCTGAGGAAACCCAATAAGGACGATGCGGTACATGATCCCCTTCAAAACAACCAACCATTTTGCTCTGAAATCCCGAAAGTTTCCATTCTTCTTGATAACGCCAGTGTTACAGAGAAGCCTGAACCCTGAGACGCCGAGCATGACCAGACACACAAACGCCACAAAGAACGACATGCCCGTCATAAAGAAGTTGCTGGACTCGATTCCCGCCTTATAGCTCATCCTCTCGATACCGGTTACTTTGATGATCTTGGTCGACGTCGGCATAGCGTTGTTGTTGCTTCTCTCTAATATCCCACGTTTGATCAACTGCGGAATCTCCGCGAATCCATAACTTGCCGCTCTCGTCAAGAGATACTTGGATGAATCGAGCGACCGTTTAGCGATCTGAACAGAGATATCTTCTGTCTGCTTCAATAGATTGTCTGTCTTCCCGTTCGTCGCCTGTATATACCAATGAAAGATCCTTTGCATGAAATCGATATTAATGATTCCCATCGCCCAATCAAAGTTCTGCGCCCAAGCCGCCGCAAGCGGAGGTAGATGCACCGCCATCATCGCGACCATTGCCTGCGCCTGAAAATACCCGAACAAACTGAGCGCGTTGGCGGCCAGATGGGCGGCGGTACTAGAATGTCCCAGGCCAGAAGCGACGGCTGAGGCGGTCAATGCGAGGCCGGAAATAATACCGGTAATCCAGCCCACGGCAGCTTGCTGGACGGTCTGTCCATTCGATAACGGTGCTTCGACACAGGCAACCACCTGGTGAGAGGCATCTATAACTTCCATCCGTGCCACTCCATCCAAGTCCGGGATCTTGTACGCGATCACTGGGAACTCATTAGCTTTAGTCCACAGGCAACGACGAGAAACAAACCGGGAATCTTAGACACTGTCGTATTGTCAATTGTCTGTTGGAAATTCATATCCAGGTTATCCTCCAACTTCATCGGACACATTGTTCCCAATCCGGCCGTCTTGCACGGATCCAGCTCTTGACTCATGACGCTGAATCCATAGGCAAGAACGGTAAGCCTCGCCCGCACAGTGCCGACTATCTTGGACGAGCCCTTGATCTTCATCCTGAGTTGGCCGTCGCCCGGGGTAAAGGATACGTTGAAAAGGGTCGCCGAGAAGCCCGAATTCTCCATGCATGTCGCTAGAGAGGTCGAGCGGAGGATATCAGCGGCGGCTGCCGCGGAGGAGAAGGCGAGAAGGCCTCCGACAAGCGAGGCTGCGATGTTGAGCTTCATACTGGTGATCGGAAGCGGTCAATCGTGGGAGGAAATGAGTGGGTACTGCTTTTTGCGCTCGATCGGTTTGCGGAAGGTACGAATGGTGAAGACTGGTTCGTTCGCTTTAAGTGCCGTCTATTATTACTCCTGTACACCGATGGGTGAGAATTGTAATCGTAATCGTTGATGTTTTGGGGGAGTGGTATTATTGCAAGCAAGAGACAGAATGCGAAAGAGCGACTTGTTCATCTGCGCATCAGTGGCGAATGAGTGTGGTGGTGACTGTCGAGTGAGTGAATGAATGAAGTGAGTGAAGCGTTCAAGGAGCGGCAGTGCGATAATCAGCACGGAATGTTGGCCTTCGCTACCGCGCTATACGTCTGTAGCGAACGCTGTCGGGAATCGTGGTCGTCGTGTGTTGTCGTATACTTCCTGTCGTTTCTGTCGAGATTACCTGCTTGGGTCGAAGGTGTCGAAACAAGCAAGTAGGTGAGCGACTTGCCAGCGCCAGGGTCTCAGGGGAGATTGGCCAGCCCAAATTGGCCATATTAACAGCCAAAGCCCGGTGCATCCTTCCACTTCGGGCGATTCCACGATGCCGTTAAGCGCCCGTCTTGGGCAACCAGCCAGGCCTGTGCTGCAAAATGACAAAAATAGAAGGCTGACTAGCTCGGCCGAGCACCCGGCTGTAGCCTGCAGAGGTGTCGTTCCAGTGGCGGACAAGTCGACATTGTCGTTCGCGCAGAACAGTAAATTGGTGGACATAATGCCCACAATTCCTCGGTCCTGCATCATCGAAGTGCAGTTCAGGTGGTACTGTGTGAAGTGACTGTCAGCAGATAACGCAGGCGCCCACTCATAACTTCCCTCCGTGTTCCAACGGCTGCTTGCCGTAAATACGCTCGATTTCGTCGCTCTCCGGATTCGTCGGGTACCGCAGTCGACAATCTCTCGCATATTGTCAGATCCTTGCTTGTCATACGCGACGGCGAGGCTGTGCCACAAACAGTTGCCTGAAACAGGAATTGATCGGAACTGCAATCTGGATCTGACCACGGAGAGATCACAGCATAGAACGTAGACATACGGCGGAGCATCTCAGGGAGGCGCATTTACTGGCTATCGACTATTGCCGCCGTCAAGCACTCTGGAGTACATGGAGACGTGGTAGACTCAGTCACAGTTATGGGCTCAAAATCAATTATGCTGTTCGGTTACGGGTTTGGGTCACGTGGCAACTTATGCGAGTGACTTACAGTGATCCTTCGAAACCTCCTTAAACTCTACAGCAGTCAACCTAAACTCGGAAGCCAGAGCGAGAAAATGAAACGGCAGATTTGAACTGTGACTTCTAAATATACGGTGATATACTATGTGCATGCAAGCCATGACTCCACAGGGGCTTTGGGATAGTATTTCGATTTCCAACCCAGATCACGACGCTGTGAAAGGTCAAAGCTTAGGTATACCCAGCCATATCTGCAATTATGATGCACTGGGCGGAGCACATGTTTTAGAACGGTGGGGCATATTTGTACTGCACTGTTGCTCCACCACGGGGGGTTGAGTATGATACAGGCTACAAACCATAACTGTCGCATCAGTGGTTCACAAGTTATAAACTAACGTGTTAACAAGCGAGATCACTTCACTTTGCAACTATGCAAGAAAATCACGAGATCCCACTCGGGCATTCAATTTCTCGGATTGCCGTTCCAGAGCAGTTTTGTAGGGTGTATATAATAGCCTAGTATACGTCCTAATCTGCTTATTGCAGGCACTGGAGAGCTAGAGACCTTGGTTTTTACAGCACTGAGCTAGACATCAGTTGGAAGACTCTGTCTTCTCATCGTCATGCAAACCAAAGTTTCAGCAATCCGTCTGATTGTTCTCCTGTGATGTGTACCTAAGCTTCCTATGATATCCGAAATTATTTGTCTGCAAAAAAACAAACGTAATGAAACTCTAGCTCAACTAGTGCTAGTTATAACCACCTGGTGACTGTAATCACCAAAGCCATAGGCTCAAACCTGGCACTGGACAGGCTCAAAACCTACCAGGCTCAAAACCTTGTGGTCTAAATCATCGAACAAACAAGAGCTTCTTAGCTCAACCGGTACTATAAACACTCGGTGACTGTAATCGCCAAGGTCGTAGGTTCGAAACATCCGATGGCCACCCTTCCTGGTACTATAAACACCAACTTCTCAGGCTCAAGACCTGCAAGGGCCAATTTTTTGGTTTTACCTTACAGTTCCGGTAAGTTTAAGCCACAGTACCAAATTCACCCTTGTCCTATAGAACCTGCATGGATTGGGAGGGGGTTCAATTATCCAGCACAACGAATACACAAGAATCACCTAGCTCAACTGGTGCTATACACCGCGGCGACTGTTAATCGCACTGGCCAAGGTCGCAGGCTCGAGACCTGTTATTTGCTCTTCTTTTGCAGCTTCTTTGGCACTTTCGTGGAACTGTATGTTAACGCCGCCTACATACATAGACGCCTAAATTCACCCTGGTACCCGTCAGTAGAACAGCACGGATTGGGGATTCAAGTTTAGCAGTTCGGGTCAGTGAATATCTATACAAAGAACTTCCAAACTCAACGGCAGAGCATGACTGCTACAAACACCCGGAGCTGAAAACACCAAGGCCACAGGTTCGATTACGGCGGCTACTGAGGCTACAGCCTGCAAATATCTAGTCACCACTCTTTTGCTTTTCCTTTACTGCTGATATCGGCATTTTTCTCAGGTTTTTTGATTTTAGCCACCCTATTCATACCAGCCATGGTTCGGATGTTCAAGGATCTATTTTATTAAATAAACAAGAGCTGTCCTCGCTCGGCTAGTGCTATCAACGCTCCCAGTGTCTACAAATCACGAAGAAAGATTGCAGCCTCAAAACCTACGGCATTCGCTCTTTTCCTATACATATTTGTGCCCCGCCTATCGAACCCTAGACAGCATCTCCATCATACTCAGGAACTCGAATTAGAGCAGAATTACATAGCGAATCTTTAATGGCACTTCAGTCATCCACGACATAGGATAAACAAGAACTGGTCTCAACTAGTATAATATAGTGCTGTAAACACTGAATCGCAGCCTCGAAAATTGCGGTGATCACTCTTTTTCTCGTAAGGAAAAGAGAATGAATTCATCCATCTCTCTATCTGATTTAGACGCCTCTCTCGCGGCTGGAGTTATAATTCTAGAATGCGGGGTGTTAGGCGTTCCGCTAACACTTGAGAAGAGCATACTCCTCTAGCGTAATAGATACACATGGAATGTTCTACTGAGATTAAATGCGGCGGGACAAAAGAGTAAAACGACTAGTATAAGTTTAAGCCTGTGACCTTAGGTAGTGTAGTGTTTACAGCACTATAAATTTCAAACCTATACATGCCGCAAACCTTTTCAACACCTAGTGTTTCAAGCACCTAAGCTAAAGGCTCAGTGGTTATATATGCGTTAATTTCAACAATGGCCATGTAAAACTTCAAGTATATAACAAATTATTTTGAGAAATGCCTATTATTACGTATTGAGTGGGTTACAGCCGGATATAAGAACAAAAGGGTGATCTCTACAGGTTTTGAACCTAGGACCTTAGGTAGAACTTCAGGTTTCGGACCTGTACCCGGCGTTTCTCAGTGATCTCAACGTTTCGGTAGGGAACTGGTTCGAACCAGTCTCGAATCCCAAGCCATTTCTCTCTATGTAATTTACCTCTCAAGAAGGGAACTGGTTCACTATTCGGACCATGACTGGTTTGAACTGTTGAGATCACTGGCGTTTCTAGCATAGCTAACTTAAGAGCCTAGCATTTTATGATTGATTTTGGCCATGGCCATGTAAGAGTCTAATACATATAACCAGAGAAACTTGTCGTCACTTGCAGCGAAAACGAGTGTCTTCTTCGAGACTGCTCGGTTTGTGGTGCAAAGCTTCACAGATGCTCACTCGGTCTTGGATAATTCGACTACCCTCGACAGCGGTTGGTGGAAATTTGGATGGCAGGAGAGTTGAAGAATGTCAGGGATGATTGCCTAGTATCTACGTTCTCGAATTTCTTGCCATCTGTCTGCGGTTGGTGTTTTCCACGGTGTCTTTCTCCTTCACCCCGTACCCATTCAGCAACACAGGCTCCCAAAAGCATTTTCTCCCCTCTATTCACAACGTATCCCTAACTCAGCACGAATTTCCTCAATCCTGCGCATAACACGCTCTCTCAGCTGCGTCGCACTTCACTGTCTTCCTCTCACTCCCATCACCCCCGCTATTGTCTCACTTTCCAAATCAGCGGCCATCTCTCCCTTCGTAACATTCGTCGTCTTGTCTCTCGTTGTTTCTCCCCTCGTAGCATCCTTCGTCTTGATTCTCACCGATTCTCCCGTCGTATCATCCTCCATCTGGACTGTCGCCGTTTCCCTCGCAACATTCTCTCTCTCGATCCTTACCGTACTACCTCTAGCTCGATATAATTGTCTGGAATACACTGACGGATGAGGTCGTCGAGGTTGGTAGCTTCTGAACCGGAGGTCTTACAAAACTTATCGCCTCGATCTAGTCTACAATTCTCAATCTCCGGTCTCCGATCCTGGTATGTCGATCCCCGTCTTTACCCAACTCTAACACTCCACTGAAACATCTCCCATAACATAGGATACGAGAAGGAGTCAACCAACCTTCATTATTCTGCCCTCGCCGCTTCTTTTCTAACGACTATGAATCGCAGCTAGAAAGTTAGATCGACAATGATACTATCCGTCCCTCTTCATAGCTCTATCGACGAAGAGCTATTTTCTCTTAAGCTATATGCATTGACTCTTCCGCACTTCGTCAAGCGATAGAGGAATAAAACCATTTTTTAATACAAATTCGCGATCGAGGCAGCGGAAATTGGTTGTTCTTTGGCGGAGTCGATGAATGGCTGGAATGGGCGCGAGATGGGCCTGGAAACGGCAGTTGACCCGAGATAGGTCGGAGAAACGATTGATTTGGCCGCTGATTGAGTAGATCAGTTCAGGAAATAGGTTCTGGAATGTCATAGTGATGTGTCGGATTTGTACTGTTCTTAGTGTGACGTGCGTCGAAGCTTCTCTTATAGAAGTTGGGCTGCACGTGACTGGAGGCCAACCCAACTCTTTTCAGCTTCCTTCTTTCATCGCACGCTTCACATTCACACTTTACATTCACAATTTTGAGAACGCCTTAACAATTATCAATTTTTACTGCACGCACCCTTTGAGTCCGGTATGTCGATGACCATCGTCTCCTAAATCTCTAGACAACCTCAAAGCTGGCGAAGTGCTTACTGATGTGTCTGCAAAGCTGAGCCCATGTCAATAGCCAACACTGCATCTGAGGAGTCCGGTATGTCGATAGCCAATGATGAACCCGAGGAGTCCGGCATGTCGACGACCAACAAAGAATCTGAGGAGTCTGGTCTGTCGACTACAAACAATGGACCTGGGGAGTCTGGTATGTCTGTCACCATCGCCTCTCAAATCTCCATACAACTCCAAAGCTAGTGAAGTTCTTACTGATATGTCTGCAAAGCCCAAATACTAGCAAAGATACCTCCTAGTAAGGATTGCGGATAATCTATCTGAGGATGATGTTGTTAATATGGCTGTTGTGTTGCGCGCAATGAAGTCAACGGTTCGGGGTGAACGGGTTCGGACTGGCGGTTCGCGGTGCGGATCGGTACCGGTTCGGGGTCTGAATCGGACCATATGGAACCGGTTTACTTCATGGGACCAGCTGGTTCGGAACCGGTTCAGTTGATTGGACAGCGGAATGCAAGAGAGCAGGTATAAAAAGAGTCCATTCTACCTGAGGAAGAAAGCCTCCGTCTCCCGACAAAGCCTCCCAGAATGCACTCTCGATTGAATCTTCTCAAGCCGTTACCACAAAACCAAGTCCTAAGCCATGTTATTTCATCCGTGGATGCAGAGATGAGAGATACATGTCAGCCAAAGGTGTGGAAAGTGCAATTTCTGTAGTGAGTATTGTATGTTGTATCTACTTATAAAAATCATTTCAGTCTCTGCTTGAACCACCTTGGAACTGGTTCGAACTAGTTCCCCTACGGTGCCGAACTTGCAGTTCGTGGTTCGAACCATTTTCTACTCTGAACTGCACCGACTGAACCGGTTCACTCTCCGAACCGGGACTGATTCGAACCATCGACTTCACTGGTTTCACGCCCACGATACTGGACTTGGGAGACACTTACAGAAGCGAAGACTTGAGGAAGGAATTAGATTAAGTGACGAAGCAAGAATTCGAAGAAACTACGGTTGCCTGGCGAGCTGTTTAACGGCGAACGAATGATAAAGATGGCAGGTGTGGGAGGAAACTTGAGGGCATTGGCTATCTCACTGAGATTGGGTGCTGAAGTATGGGAGTCGGATATAGATTTGGCCTACGGAGTTTGTAACTATAGACGTCTGCTTACTCTTCGTCTATTGGTGAACGCTGTCCCACGCCTAAGATAGTATTTGGCGAGCTTAGATCCTCATTTAGCTACGAGGGTTTAATAGCCGTTTTAAGGTTGTCAGAAGTTGTTTGCGTATAGTAGAGCAGCCACGCTGGCTAGGACCCGTTGTTGGGCTGCGTGTATAGTCTTTACAAGGTATGATGACGGGTTCGCCGTCCTTTGGAGGGACTTAGAGAGCTCAGCCAGCCCAGAGTTATCATTTTCGGCGGCTCCTAAGCTGGCTCATCTTTATGCTTCCAGATGTATGCAACTAACATACTTCAAGAATTCCAAATTGCTTAAATAGTCTCCAGCCAGCTTGCTGTCAGCAAAGTGTAATTTCTAGTCAGCACCCAGTGAGCGTATCTCTCAAGTCCCTGCGAGCCTGTTGCCAGAGCAAACATATTGGCAGCTGAGAAAATGCCTCCCGCTCAGCAACTCTAATTATTTCAAGTTCAATTAGGTCCACTCTAATCACAAAGTGTTCTATATATGAAATATGTATAAACAGGTCCTCTATCACTTTCCAGTCTCCAATTTACTATATCACTAATATTCATGGTGCAGTTGTACAAAAACGCTCCAATAATGCTGTTGATCCATAATTTCTCACTCAATATTAGAGATATCATAAATCTGGAACTGGGAGGTGAAAGAAGGCATAGTTATCCACATTTTGTGTATAGGACACTTTGTGATCACAGTCAAACTCATGGACTTAAAAGGGCAAGCTATTTTAGATCTAAGTTTAAGAAGTAAGTACTTACCACAATGAGCCACTCAGCCACAGAATTCCAACCAATCTGAATCGAAAAAGACACATGTCGTCTCTTTATATGAATGATGTTTTCTTTAATTTGATTTAGTGACGTTTGACAATTATAATTTTCAGTTGTTCATCCATTCTCTAGAAGATGTTCCTGTGATATTTGTACCTGCAAATTTGAGTGATGCCGCGAGAAGGGGTTGCTACATCACCACCATTACTCTACCACAAACCACAACACCTCAACGAGCAAACCTCTCCACCGCATCCGCCCTATCTATCAGAGCTCGCACACGACCATTGTACCTCCCACAGCCGATGACAACACTACCGCACTCCTCTCTCGCACTACGCTACATTACTTCCGCACTTGCAGGTCGTTAGCACCTTGTGCTATTAGCTCGGTGGAATGCTGACGTCCGTACCTGATATTCTACCACTATTAGTTCGTCTCCTGCGTTAAAGATAGGTGTACAGATTTTGCCAAGTTGGCGCTCACTATGGGGTACATCCACATCGTCCATTCCGCTCCCTCTCCTTATAGTCAGTCACTCCTATCCATTCCCGAGGAGAATCTCTACCGAGTGCGATCTCATCAGGTACAGCATAAACAGCACACTACAGATGGCATAGCTATCAGCACAGAAGTAGATGGGGCTAGGGGGGTGGGAAGGTACCATTTACTGGAAAAAGACAACTTTACGACTCCCGGAGGCTGGTGTCCAAAATGTCCACACCGCGGCAAAGGAACCGGGGATCAAGTGCGGGGGAATGGCGGCCATGTTGGTAAGATTCCTCTTGAAGCCACAGGTATCTGACATGAACAGGAAATGCGGCTGCATGATCGATCAAAGCAGTCTCGGAATACGAAAAGCAAGTAGATATCCGAGGACGAGCGGATACAAACAAACGGGTAGAGTCGTATATGTCGCTGCCATCTGGATATTGAGAAAATCTATCCACCCTAGTCGAAAATCTCGTTGTTTAGAACTTCCACCTCAATAACTTTCCTATCAAGTACTACCTTACAGATGGGGATTCGGTGCTTAAATTTCTACAGGCTCAGCTTGAGGAAGCCCTCGCAGCTCTGCACAATCACTGCAAGAAACGAAAACTTTGGTCTTCGCGATTTCCAATCTACACAGTAGGTACAATGCCATGCCGAGGGTTATTAGGCCGCAAAATTAAGCCCCAAGGGAAGGAAACGTTTCTCATAAGCCTTAACGGCCTGAGCAAAACAGACGAAGGCTGAAATGAAGTGGATGAACTGAACAACAGTACTTTGGTAATATTTCGAAGTTCGAACCGAAGACGAAAGCAAGTTAGGCCGGAAAATATTTTGGAAGAGACTGGAAGAGCGCGACAATCCACATAGGCGGCATCGAGAAGGAGGGAATGGCCGAGGAAGGCGAAAATCGTGAATACGCCAAATACTGGAAACAACCGAATTGTGAAAACTAACTAAAGGAAGATTTGAGAGTGACTGTATCAACAATTCGCAAATACACGCGCATCAACACAGCGAGTATTTGATTATATCCCCGCGTCATAGACCAGCTGAATAACAGCGACTAAGAAACCATCCATGCGAATGAGTTCAGGAGACGAACCCAAGGATCTCGCTCGAAAAGCATGAGATGGAGATCGCAGAAAAAACAGCTGGACGGTGACGTGGAGCTCGAACACCACAAATAAACCCGTGGCAAAGTCAACGTGACGAAGGGGTTTCAAATCATTCCCTACATCAACAGGTGGAGGGTGGCGCATCACTGAACTCTGTGAGAGAGGAAAGGACGGGATACTGCAAAACCGTGAGGCTTGACGCAATACCTATTGGGGAAAAAAACGATCGCCCTTGGAGTCCGGAGACTGGCCGGGAGAAGTCAAATACCGCAAGACATCGGTATGGAGTCTTTCTGTGAAGTTTGGAGCCAACGAATTACTTTCTGATGACGATACACAACAAACAGTATATGAAACGATTTCAAGTTTCTATAGTACAAGACACGGTAGCGGCTTCGCCGCCTCCTGGGGCGACCTATAGATCTGTCTCTAGCTCCCGGTGGGTCTATCTCTATTGTCTCAGTAGTTACTCGTAAGATTTTTAAGTGTCCGCACACCTGCAACCCTAACCCAGCACGTAAAAGACTTTAAATGGTTAGTAATTTTCTTAAATTGACTCTTGGCAATGACTATTCCAGGGCTAGGGTTGCAAGGGTGCGGACACTTAAAAATCTGACGAGTAGAGGAGAAAATGTGTTGGCGACTTAGAAGAGGCTTTCTACTGAGCTATCTCAATCAATTAAAAGTTTAATTAACTGCACGAGTTTTACTCCAATCACAACATGTTCTATACAGAAAATACACATAACAGGTGCTCTTCACTTCCCAGTCTCCAGTTTACGATATCGCTAATATTCATGTAGTGGGCTTTACAACAATGCTCCAATAGCGCTCTTTTTCCACAACCACTCACTTGATATTATAGATATCATAAATCAAAGACTAGGAGGTGAAATAGAATTAATGTATATACATTTGATGTATAGAACGCTTTGTGATTGGAGCTAAACTGTTGGACTTAATTCGTTGGATGATTTTGGTTTTAATTTCAAGCTCGGTTTACTTTGCCACAAATCAGCCACAGTATGTCGGTACGTACCACTTGTCAACCAATGAGAATGCTTCGAGCTGACAACCATGTGTATAACTGTTAGATGTTACTCACGACGCTTGCGGAGAAGGAAGGCATGTAAATTTTTCCTATATATCCTAATTATGCTCGGTTGCTCGGTGGGGTGACGCTCAACTGAACATGACGATTATTTAGTACTATAGATCGCACGAATAGGCTGGTTGGAGTGGCATCGAGACACTGTGCACTGGTTCAAACGCGAATACTCATTGAACAGTGCGTCAAGCTGCGGTCCTTGCCAAAGAAGAGAACCCTGTAAGCGGAGTCCCTTTTATTGTAGACCAGCCACGACGGTTATTCGACTTGTGCCTTTGCAACTGCTCTTCAAAGCCTGGTTAATCATTTGATAGACTTGTTATCACGCACAATGACACTCTGTGGGAATACGAGGGCCATGATGCCGATGAATATGATAAAGCTATACAAAATGGGCTATAGGTGATGGAGCTCTGAATATACTGCTCGAACTCGGCGGTGACAGTGACAATGCACCGACACTAGCTTGAAGTTCCAAGTTCAACACCATAACGGACCTTCAAACAATACAATTTTAATGAACAGCTCTCCAGAAGCGGCATATTCCTCCGGATTGGACTTGTACAGGATACTACTTGCAGTTTTTAAAGAACATGAACATCGTTACCTGAGCTGGCCTAACTAACCACACATGGATTGCATTAGCAAGCTCTAACCTGCGGGCCTGAATGTTCCTGCAACGGAGAGGCATGTGCAGTGGCTGTGGTCGGAGTTTGGATATGAAGTGAAGATAGATTCCGAGTTTCTTTGGGCTATCAGTACACAGGTCACAGAAAGGATTTCATACCCCAGGCCTTTGTTCGGGTTATTGCTTAGGGCACTCTAAACACCGGTTATGGGGAGGCACTAAGAGATTTCTAGTGCAACTTGTGGGCTGTTGTTTCGGATTCAAGTTGTCATCACTTTTGTGATCTTTGTTCTGTTGTTTCTTATACGGTTTCGAGATTGCATTTGGGATTGCGTGTTTTAGAATGTCTTGCGCTGTCTGAGGTGCAGCTTTTTGGAAGCGTAAGGTATTGAATGGCCTGCTTTCCGTTAAGGTAGTCTGGCCGTTGTGGTGGAGAGTCCGATCCACTTCATCCTTTGTTAGTTCTAGAGTGCTTGAATTGGGACAGCGCTATTTTTATAGGTATTAAGGGTTTTGTATTTTGGTTTTATGTTGGCCTAATTCTGTTTTAGAAGTTTGGTGGCATACCTAGCGGTTAATAACTCATTCCCCACTTTAATAGGCAAATCCTTACTAGTTTAACCTGATCAATATGGCTCCATGCAGATTAACAGTTTTCCCCGGATATTCGGGAGAGGTACGCATAGTGGATGTCCCGGACGGCTCTGTAGAGCTTGCTATACGTCGGCTGACTATTTTTCTGGGAATTCAGGAGAACTCCCTACAATAGTTGCTCCAGCTATCTCAACAGGGCCTAGCACAATTGTCTCCGGAAGCAACAGCGGCGCTGGTACTTCCGATGTACTTTCAGAGAAAATTCGAGGATCATTTCACACTAACATCATACAGAACGTAGCGGGAATAACCAGAGCATTACCTCCCCTTCCCACAGAAACGTTAACATGTTTCGGGTCTCAGAGACGACCGGCACAACTGAGTACACGGAACAACAAGAGAGGTTTTGGAAATCATATGAGAGCAACTATGTGGTCTTTCCCGGAAGTCCACGGGACAGACTTTTTATCTTGGAATAGTTGACTGTACGAAGTGCAGTGACGCCTAGAAGTGATCGCAAGTTTGATTTTGAATCTCTGAGTGGCAATAGTTGTGCGATCTTTTGCCAGCCTTTGTCACCGGATACGCAACATTTGAAGAAATTCAAAAACCGGGTGAGAAGCCATGATTTGACTCACGACTCCACATATCTCCATTAATTCTACCCAAAAATCGACACCCTCACTTCTGCAACACTCCGGATACTAAATTATGGGGTGTTTTGAACCAATCCGACGAGATCTTAGCTGCAGGTTATTGAGTTGGTAGGAATTTGATATCTTGGAAATTAAAACAAAACTTTCCGTACCGCCGAATACTCAAATCGAACCAAATACTTATGTAGTACTCCATACAGTTTGCGGATGAGGTAGGTCGAACTTTAAGATACTCTGGCAACTCGGATCCTCTCGATTGAGATTTAGGGGTAGTGGGGTCGCATCATTATCTACGCTCGTCATTCGTACACTTCTCCCCGCCTCATTAATTACTAGCGGGAGGAGACACAATCATTGATGCGGAGTGAACATCTACGAATATTCGGCAGCACTTTCCCACCATCCCATGCCGGTTGAGCCTTCAGCACTTATGAGAATAGTGATATCACTCACGGCCGGTTGGGACCAATGCATGGCGCGTTTTCACTCCACTGTGCTTGCTTCGCGTCCTCTGCAGGAGCGTTTTACTCCTTTTGGCTATTTTTTGACGCTATCCCGTTGTCTCGAGAGGTTTCTGTCTCTATTATACGATACGGCACGGATTTGGCGCTGGTCTTGCCCACTTCCCATGCCTTGGCTATCTTTCCAAACGGGGTAGATTGTGATCTCATGGTGCGTAGCAGCGCCTACTGCAGGAGGAGATACGCTTAAAAAGCGTGATATGTGCATGTGCAACGAATTGCCATATCTGCCACCCTAGGATTCTCAAATATATATTCCGTGCCATCTCTAGCCTGGAACAACATTTCGGGTTTCACGGCAAGGAATCCTGGACTGTATGAACTAGAGTAGTATAGGGAAATCGATTAATCTGGGCCCATATGACCAATACAGCAGGGCGTTATAAGATCTACAAATATAATAAGGTTACTTCTTGTTTTTGTTTTAATCATACTGTATTCACTCTATCTAGGGTATGACAGTGCCTGCTTCCTCTCCCTCCGGGTGGCATGGGTAGGTGGGGGAGATCCTGAAAACCGCTCATTCCTGGCTCTAAGTCTCGGTTGAAGATTCCGGCAAAATCCGGGGTTCGCATGCAAAATATCTCGGATTTAGCCAATTCACAGCGTGACCGACACTAGATCTAACAACAGCTAGAAGTGGGATTAAGTAGGCAGAACATCCATGCCGTGAGATGACAGCGGACAGTACCCCACGGCGGGAAAACGAATTTTTAACGACACGCAAACACTTAGTCTTGAAAGGTATTTTGGTGGCGGTTGTTGAGCAAGTATTTGTGAATGCATCGGAGCAGTGATTGTAGAAAGTGTGGTTTAAAGAAACAATATAATACCGGACTAGCTCTACCACTTCAAATGATACACGATAGCTTGACCGGCATTGTGAAGAGTGCCCATACCTCTCTCCCTAGACAGACTAAAACTAAGGGCTACCCGAACAATTCCATATTTTTGTGGGGTGCTGAGGGTGGGGAGTGGCGGAACTCCACTTCGGTATGTCTCGAATAGGACGAAAGGGAATTTGATGATTTCGTCGACGGAATATCCTATCCATTTGGTGGATCGCGAGGAATGTACTTTGGAGGGGTTGTAGGGTACGTATCGTAGGATATGTGCCCATCGTGGAATCCTGTCCGCTGGCCCGGGACCCTGTCCGTTTCCTTGCGAGAAATTTCAACTGGACCCATAGTTCCAATGGTACTCTACAAGGCGGCAAGGTATGTAACCCTTTTTGAAATTAGATCATGTTCTCAGTTCCAGGGACCACAAGAAGATTAACAAGGGTTCAGATACGGTTACCGTGGGGGGAAACTTATTGAAGTTCCATGTTTTAGATTCGTCAATTCATTTTGGAAGGATGTAAGGCCAAGTAACTAGGAGGTCGGATCGGTAGTACTCGTGCTCTGACTTTTTACAGCGGATAAACTACTCGAACTGGCAATTCTAACTTTCAAGGCGAATAATTCTATATCAAGAAGTCTCAGACATCTAGAAGTTTGTACCTTTTCCCTGTTGAGTAGATGTTCCTTTCCTTGCATGACGTGGTCACGATGATGCTGGACTGGCTGGGTCTGCCGTTTCAAAGGCAAATTGAAGTGGTCGCGTAACTTCAAAACTTAAATCTATACAGTGGTGTGTTATTGTTTGTAAAAAATGTGCAGAGCCTCCGGCAGTTTAGACTATAGATTTTGGCAACAAGCCTACCGTTATCCTGTGCTCGAAATCCAGCCGCTTCTTTTAGCCTCCGGCAAGCGATCGTGAGCGACGAGAAATCTGGGAACGAGAGCACCGTTATCCCTAGTCCAATCTCAAGACCTCCGCCCGGACTCGCTAGTCACCTAAACTGGGGTTCAGGCATTGGAAGTTCAACCCGGGGGCGACATTTTTATGTATGTCTACTTTAGAGAGCATGTCGCCACGTACTTCGCATCGCAAACCCTGGGCAACTTCAGCATAACTTGGTTCGAAAGGCTGGAGCACAGTAGTAGTAGAAACTGAGAAATTTGCATGAACCTGCAGCAAACTCAACGAGTTACCGATAAGACCCCAACAGTAGTGTCACCTCTAGACGAGGGAATAAGCGCCTGATATTGAAGCTTCTGTTCTGGCAAGCTTCTGTTCTGGCAAGCCTCTGCTCCGGCAAGCTCCTGTCCTGGCACCGTCAAACCGCCGCTGCCATACCTTCCCGAGACGTGTTCGCAGAACCGCAGACTACTACTGAAAAGCACCTTTAGTACCGCGTTATATGGCTACTGTGTGACCGTAAGAACTGTAGTCTTCCAACGTCTTCAGAATGCATTCCGCAACTGTCTGTTCATTACGCGTTTAGAACTCCTGTCAAGCTGGCCAGACTAAATGTTGCGCGAAGTTAGCGTTACCGTCAATAAGTATAGGACGTGTGGACTTCTGCAAATTAGATTTGTAGCGCTTTAGAGAACGGCATCTTGATCGCATTCTCAATGACGGTCTCCGAGCGCAGCCTAAGCTGTTAAAGATTCTATTTCGATTTTTCTTGATTTTCATCCTGTTAATTACCTAAAGCAAAATAATAATCAAAGTAAGAATGCAATATCAATCCCAGAGAACTTAACCCGATCTATAACTCAGTTACCGCCATAGTTATCACTAATTTCGGAGGGTATATTGCCAACCAGAGTTAGTATCACACCTTTAAGAAACCTGCATCGCACACCTCTACCTACCCAACTACAGAGAAGATTGCGTACCACTAGATAGTTCAGTACCGTACCGAGTAGGTAGGTACAGACGTCATCTGCCATAGTCGGTTTCTGTCCGTCACATAGAGCCCTGTCCGAAAATGAAGATTTCCGTCCAGACTGTCTTCAAGAAAATTCAGAAGCACCTGAGCAGTTGTTTATGCATTACTTCTCCAGGATGTCATGGCCCAGTGAAGGATTTAATCCCCGGCGTAGTCACCCGGAACGAGGCCAGCCGTAGGGCTAGTAGGTTACTAATGGGGGTCATCCATGGAAAACTCAAGGAGGCCATAACAAGAATCGTTGCGGCGTCTGCTGCAGGTTAGTGTTAAGCGCTGGGTAAGGGTCACGGCGGCACCAGAGCGCGTTGTAGATAAGCGATACCAGTGGTTAGCCATTCGGGCATTGAGGTTAAACTTAGGGTGGGTTTGAGCACTTACCCCTAGCAGTTAACCGGTTCATGTATGTCTACATATGCTTAGTGGGTTAGAGACAATCACTGACAGTACAGTGGCCACGATACCGCGTTGGGAAATCTTCACCATACCCTTTCTTCAATCGCTGTACCCACAAGTAATCCATAACCATAGTATGAACGCCAAATTCATTGTTAACTTTTTTCAGGGTATAGTTTTCTAGCGTTGGACTCTCAAGAACAAAGCCTTTGAGTAATGCCGCTCATACCGACTTGCGAACCTACTAACCTTGTCGCTGGTGGGTCAAATCAGGGAAGTATTTGCACGGGTATCTGTTCCCTTTAATATTAATCGAGCAGAGGTCAGGTTGCCTCCTTCGGAACTGTCATTTGGAAACTTCTGTCCGTCGGTATATGCAATGGTCGAATGTGTCTGATCGAGTTGGCGATGACGAAAACCGTATGCGTCCTATACAAAACTAAGGTTTGGTAAACTCATTATTACGACTGCCGGCAACTTTTTCACTAGACCGGACGGGCAGTTACCGTACAACATCAATGAAGTGTAGACGTGCAAAGTCGACGTCGACGCCGACGCGATGTCATGCTATCACGTGATCTAAGAGATACCATAGCCGCGGTTTGCTTTTTCCTCTGTTCGCGATGATCATTTGGGAATTTTTTTCTCTTTCGGAAGATTATGAGCTCTGTAGCCAGTTAAAGATCCCTATTTTCAGCCAAACGATATTCTCAAAGTGGGTGGTTTTTCTTCTCACGGCACCATTCAAGGCTAGTGGCATTGATCCATTGATTGGATACTGGAATAAATGGTTTCGTTCACTTGCGGGATGGTATCGCCGTATTCTTTCAGGGTGGTGATTTCTGTATCCTTTTGCTCGGGTCAGATACTAGAGTATACGAGTGGCTTTATTGCAATTCCCATCGTATCGTTTCGCTCGCGTCACTATCCAGAGTAGTTCAGTATCAATCCGCACCCATTTAGAGATACACAAACCTTAACAAGCAGTAGATTCCCGTTCGATGCACTGCTCGGGTACTGGAACGAGTGGCTTCTGCTCAATTCCAGGGCGGTAATTGCCGTATCCTTCGCTCGTGTCAGATACTGGAACGATGGCTTCTTTGTAGGTAGCCTGTGTCCCTAGCCAAAGTATGTTAATATTAATCCACATGCGTTTGGGGGAGGTACAAGCTTACCTAGCCGCAGATATCCGCTCATTTCAATGCCAAAGAGATACTTGTCGCTCCGGATCCGAATGGCATGGGAGGGAACTACCCACGCTCCCAATCAACCTCGTCCTCCTTGGGTACTTCCGGCTGGAATGTATACCATAACCACAGCTGTAGGCTTGGATACGAGGGAGCGTAAGTAGACTAGCGGTACCCCGGCTCGGCCGCAGGTACTCGGGTAGTCGCTATTCGTCCGTCTGGCACTTCCGTCTTCTGATCGCCAGGAGCAGGCCGAACTGGAATAACTGTAGCAATAGGTAATCCGAACAAACAATCTCCACATGTCTCACTCCCATGTAACGGAAGACTCATCAGACGGTTTTGGTTCCACTAGTTAGTTTCGGAGGCCCCGCATGCTGCCGGCCGAGTCGATCGGAAATCACCACGTGGAGAACGTGGCAGAGGGCTAAGGGGACATGTGGTTCGGGACGCCTTCGGTGATAGTTCCTTTTTTTGTCGTGCTGGAGGGTGAGCTGTCAGTCTAGCTGGACGGATGCGGACTGCGCGAGTGCAAGATAGAGAACTCTGTCTCCGCTAGCTGGTTGAGTGCATCAGCTCGGGGTGATATCCAACTTTGGAACAGCCCTACCGGATAGACATATATTGTAATAGCACATATCGCCATATTGCATATAATTCGTTTGGCTAAGTAGTTGATAATTCCGATTCTGCCATAAGCTTCAATTTAACATCCGTAAGGAGCTGTTCACAGTCATCCGTCTGCTCGATAAGCCTTTGTCGTTTCAGTTCGCTAGATGTGGCGCAGCACCCAACTAAGCTTTCATTTCCCGCCCCGTTTGCTGACGCCCAAAATAAACATCCATCCGTTTACGGTTAACCGAGAGTACTCATTTACGTGATGTTCTTCATCACGGCCGAAGCAAGGTTGTGATGCAAGACAAGACCAGTTTCTTATCAATAGGCCTACAGTGCAGCATGTCTCAAACGCAGTGCCTGGCTCCACATGGTTAGCACATGTTGTCATTGATGATCGGCCGCGCGCTGATCAATGATTGGCTTCCAGAATGCAGGCCAGCACAGAGGATAGGGACGATCATTGCAGCATTCCATCCTTCTCCCCTACGCTAATCAGTCTGCGACTATCGTATTCCAGAAGGCGAACCGAAGGCGTGTTCTACCCGCTTAGCGCAGCCGTCCGAGAGAACAAGATAGGTTAAGATAGTCAGTCCTGAGGGGAATACAAAAAAAGAACTTTCCTTATCACACTGCATGCGCAGAGCTGCATCTTTTTTTCGCTCCCTGCTTCATCTGCCAAATTATCAATTAACTCGGTTTCGGTTGAGACCGCACGGCCAATCAGACCCCAGCCTTTTCCTTTTTCATCCCGCTCTCACCCCACATTGAAAACAGAACTTGGCGATACGAGCAGACTATGATATGACGGTAGTAGTGATGGTGGTGGAAGAGGCTTGGCCGATCGTATCGCTGGGCTCGCACGAGTGATTGCACTATGACTACCGTTATTAGAATTTCGGACGAGACAGCAACAACGGCGTGCAACCCCACAAATGCTGCTGAGAGATAAAACAAAAATAAACCGCCGCCGCCGGGTGCGGTGCTATAGACAGTAGTAAATTCTCAGCAATTTTCCTCCTTCTGCGGACCTCACCTAAGCTGAATGTGGCGCAGTCATTGTGTTATCCGTCGCCAGGTGAGTGAGCGAGCGAGGCTGGGGACACTTAGTATAGTAATATCGGTGCCTGCATCCGCCGCTCGGTTGGTTCTTTGCCACTGCTGGGAAACTGGAAAATCATCAGCATCATCATCGTTGGTTAGGTTGCTAGCATCATGTCAAGACGACGTCGATGATGGGCCTACTTCGGGTGTCGCAGGGATGGGATGTCTCGGAGATGGAGATCGCTAATCGGCTAGATCGGCTATGCAGATCTCTCTGCCACAGACACCCTGCATGCCATACCCACATGTTCCCCGTAGGTAAAATTGCGCACATGGACTTTGCACCGAAAAAGGCTGCAGAACATAGTTCCGCGAATAAAGCCGCAGTGATTTGTGGGCAGACAACCCTAGCCCACTGAAGAATCCGCTGCGCCGCTAACGGAACTTGCCTGACTCCACCTACCTGGCACCCCGTGGCGGAGTGTTTGATATAGATAAGCAGGTATGGATGGCTCATATCATGCCACTCTCTCGTGCGAAACCCTTGCCCACAATTACAACCACTCCCATGCAGAAACCCCGGACCCAATCGTGCCCATGCGACCTTTCGTTGGTTCCTGTCCGTGTCCCAGCTTGAAGACCCCAAAAGTAATACCGGGTACTGATATACCGGCCGGCTATAGTTGGATCTCGCCTCCACGATACCTGATATCTTCATATACGATTGCCGTATAAAGCGATACCTCCTCCCCTTCGATCTGGTACATCACTCACAGCAACAACAACATCGCAACAATATAACATCTCTACTCCTCGACTCCCCAACACAACAGCAATCATCGATATCCTTCTCCTTCCTCCTTCTCCCCTTCTTCTGTCTTCAGACACCACTCCGACAAACATGTCTGTCGTCTCTATGAACGGGAATGGGTATAGGCATTCGCCATACTCCAAACATCCGATGCCGTACGCAATACTCCGGTCAGTTGTTTACATGTGTTCTGACGATTACAGGCAACCTCCAGCAGGCGCAATTACACCCGCTGCTTCTCCAGGGCGGTCACCTTCAATCGACGAACAGGCCCACCGATATGGCTCCCACAGGTGAATTTACTCCCACAGCTGTATACTGGTAGTAGATTTCTAACTCCGGATTCACAATAGATCGTCACCAACCCCTACCGCTCCTCTTTCCAATGTCTATAACCTTCTCCAGAGCAACCATGTCTCTGATCCCACCGTCACAATCTCACTTACCGGCCACGACCTCACAATAAGCCAGCTACAAACCATCATGAAGAAGGGAACCAGGGTCGAGATCAACAGCAGTGCAAAGAGGAGTGTCCAGGCATCCGTTGATGCTCTTGCAGCACATCTCAAGGCTGAACACTGTATCTACGGAGTGAACACCGGTTTCGGCGCTTCGGCAGACTCCCGAACAAACAAGCCAGATATCCTGCAGGCTGCACTTCTCCAGATGCAACATATTGGGATCTTGCCTTGTAAGTTTCCTTGCGTTGCAATTGTACCGACAATCGTTGACCATTCTTAGCTTTAACCTCCGGCAACAAGAACGTCATGCCAGAAGAATGGGTCCGCGGTGCGATGGCTATCCGCATCAACTCGCTTCTTCGCGGCCACTCGGCAGTGCGATGGGAGGTCCTTGAGCGCATGACTGGATTGTTGAACCACAATGCCATTCCATGTGTACCGCTACGTGGCAGCATCTCCGCCAGCGGTGACCTCAGTCCATTGAGCTACATTGCTGGCGCCGTCACCGGCCACCCCGGAATCTTCTGTTTCATTGGCGAGGACCGCAAGACCGTTACATCAAGGGAGGCATTGGCATCGTGTGGCTTGCAGCCTGTCGAGTTCCGCGCGAAAGAGGTGCTCGGTCTCATCAACGGCACTTCCATCTCATGCTCCGTCGCTAGCAATGTCGTCTCCGAGGCATCGATGCTTGCCCAGTTCTCGCAGGTCCTCACCGCCATGGCCGTCGAGGTCTCCGTCGGAAGCGCAGAGCCATTTGATCCGTGGGTTGCCAATGTCTCTCGTCCCCACCCCGGCCAGAAGGAGGTTGCCGGAAACATCTGGCACCTTCTTGGCGACTCCACGCTCGCTCGTGACCGCCACCCTCCGGAGGGCGATGAGGACCACGACCACGTCGGTCTCCGCCAGGACAGATATCCTCTCCGCACCTCGCCTCAATGGCTCGGCCCGCAGATTGAGGACCTCGACCTTGCCATCACTCAGCTCGGCGTCGAGTGTAACTCCACCACCGACAATCCCCTCATCGACACCACCACCGCCGGGGGCGCGTTCGCACGCATCATGCACGCAGGCAACTTTCAGGCTATGCACGTCACAGCAGCAATGGAGAAGACACGGTCCGCACTACAAAACATTGGAAAGCTCATGTTCCAGCAGCTCACGGAGATGGTAAACTATTGCACGGCACCTCTCCCACCCAACCTCGCCTCAGACTGCGACACTTCGCTCTCCTACACCATGAAAGCCGTCGACATCGCCGCCGCCGCCTACTGCTCCGAGCTCGGTGTGCTCGCCGCTGGCAACGTTGGCAGCCACGTTCAGTGCGCTGAAGACCGCAACCAAGCAGTCAACTCCCTCGCACTTGTCTCCGCCCGTCAAGCCGACGAGATGAACGATGTCCTCTCCATGTTGATGGCCAACTACGCCTACGTTCTCTGCCAGGCAATCGATCTCCGAGTCATGCTCCTTTCCTTCACCGAGAACCTGGAGCAGCTCGTCAAGAGCGAGACGCAGAGCTATTTCAAGGGCATGATCAACAAGAAGGAGCTCAAGAAGCTTGGCGGCAAGGTATTCCTGCACGTCAAGAAGCGCTTCGACGAGACTATGCGCGAGGATGCCCGACCACGGTTCCATGACATCTTCTCCACTGCTACCTCCGTAGTTATGGACGCACTTGCAGACAACAACCCCCGCCCTAGCAATGATCCAACCGCCGTCTTCTCCTCCATCTCCTTGTGGCGACAGAACCTCACTCACAAGGCTCTGACAATGTACAAGGACCACCGCGACGAGTTTGTAGAGATGGAAGCACCCGCAGCTGGAAAGCTCGGACGTACACGACAGCTTTACGAGTTTGTGCGACGGGATCTGAATGTGCCCATGCACCGCGGCCAGGATGACTTGCCCGTCAAATTTGGAGAGATGAGTGAGCGTGAGGCACAGACATTGACTACTGGTGCGATGATCACGAGGATTTACGAGGCAATTCGGGATGGAAGGATTGCGGGCGTTGTGATGGGGATGTTTGAGGGGTTGGAGGCATAGATCGGCTTGAGGATAGTGGAGGAACGGGGGGAAATGGGAGGGATGGGAGGATTTCCTGGAGCTCGCTGATTGGCTTGAGACCGGAATGGTGGGATGCGATGGATAGACGGATGATTTTGGAATTGGGATTTGGAATAGGACGGAACGGTATATGGAGGGATGAGAGGGAGCTACCAATGTGTCGGGACATTTCTTAGAGTGCTGGGGGTAACAGTTCGGGTTCATACGGGAAGATCAGGATCAGGATTGTGATTGGGTTTCAGTTTCATTTGTACAGGCCAGGAGTTTTTTGCTTTTTTTTTTGTTTTGTTTTATATCGGTGTTTTTTGCGAGCGAGTTTTGCTTCGGGTCCTTTGTTGATATTACGGCTTTTTTTCTCTACATCGGTTGTTTTTAGTTTATTTGATGTATTTAGGTACAAGTAATGCGAATGCGAATGGTACCTCTATTTATTACTTGCATCATCACTTCTCGTATCAGGCTTCTCGTATCAGGCTCTCCAGCCGCTAAACGAACAAACCACAGAGGTTCCATCTCATCAAGGCTACATGGTTCACTAACCAGGCGGAGCTTACATCTCGTTATGACCACTGTACAGTACCTACATCCGACCATGCGAGCAACTGCACAGTACCTACATCCATATCAACTAATAAACCCAAATTATTTTTAGTATCTCTCTCCCATAGCCTTCCTGACTCTGCCTAGTTTACCGTTGCAACAAGGCAGTGATGTCACAGGAATGTCAGATCTAAGCATGGCTCATCTTTCGGGCGAGAAGCTGCGGTCTCGGTTGGAAAAGGGTTACCCGCCACCCGAGTGACACCTTGTGTACGTTAGGTACAGCGCGGAGTTATGCTATCTAGGATCACAGACAACACACAGTGAAGAGTAATCGTCGATGAGATTTGTGGTAGTTGGTAATAGTGTTGGTCGCAGGATTTAGAAACTAACGCTTACTACAAACAGAGAACGAAAGCTGTGATCATCGGGCACCCATTACGGACGAGTCTAGAGTTCAGCGTTGTGTGCTAGCTCCAGAAACTCATCTTGGTCACAACTCACTTGTTGAGAGCGGCGATTGAGCGATTTGTTTCCTGCGTATGCTGGTAATGGTGATGTCTAGGTTATTCGGGGATTGTCACGATGTTTGGGGTTTAATCCATAGAACCACCATCGATGACGGGGTTGCAGGGTAGGGGAGGCTCGGCAGTCAGTCGGCTCTCGGGCGAGAACGGGGTGCGAGTGGGGGCACGTGAGCGAGTGAATGATTATGATGCAGGATGCTGTCTCAAGTAGATGAAGGCTAGTTAGGGCCACGGCCGAAAAAAAGTTTAGTTGCACCTTAAGAAGGGTGGGTCTTAATATAGTGAAAACGCCGCCAGTGGGATGTATCCGTCTCCTCAAATAGTCACTCAATTATGGCTTCATCTAAGAAATCCTTGGTGTCGGAATGTGGATAGGTTAGGATGATATTCCATGACCTCCGGCAGGAAGCTGCATACTGTGTTCTCAACATCAAATTTATACCTCCCCTGGCATCAAAATGTGGACGCTACAAGCGCTGCTGTTTTCAAGTTCGTGTTTGTACTATATCTTGGGTGGGGCGCCACTGTTTGTAATTAAACAATGGCACCTTCAGTTTTTGGGGTGGTAATTAATCTCGATAGTTTGTCTTTTGTCCCTGACATTACTTGTTGTTGCCCGAACCTCCCCACACTGAGGAGAGTCTCCTCTAGATTCGGAAGAAGAGGTCTTAAAGTTTTCCTTCGATGATTCAAATTCCCAATTTAAAGAGAAGCCACCACAAGTTGAAATTCTGTCCCATGAACTTTCCGATCTCAGCATTTCGTTCTGGATTGAAGCAAATTTGTCTCATTTGGGTAAATGGGCTATAGTGTGACATCTGATTTCCTTGGTCTTAATTCCCTCCCGAAACTGGCAGGTTAGTGCGGATATAGGTCATGGCTTTCGTCCGAACATAGGCCACCAATTTTTCATCTTCTCTGTCGTAGACCAAGGTTAGTATCCAAAGTGTCGATTAAGATCTAGTGTTGTCTTTTATTCTCTTTAGAAATTGATCCTTGAGGCTATCATACATTCCCATTTTCTATTCGGCAACCCTCTCATGAAATACCGCGTCTTCTCTATTGATTCTTTGGGATCAAAAACCGAGTTTCCCATTACCTACCTCCTGGACAATGCTGTAACCTCTCCCATTGAGGCAGTGTTATGACCCTTTCGTAGTAGCCGCCCATCCATGGACGGGCAGTACCATCTATGGACAGGGCGGTTCCATGAATGGGACAAATAAAAATATGCAAATTAAAAAAATAGCTTTGTTTATAAAATACTTAAAAGAACTCCTGGATATTTCTTTTACAAGTCCATTGGCTTCGCTTCACTTCTATATATCTCTTTTATTATATAAGTCCATTTGCTTTGCTTCGCTACCATATATCTCATTACAAGTCTACTGGCTTCGCTGCACTGCTATATATCTCTTTAACAAGTCCATTGGCTTCGCTTCACTGCCATATATTTCTTTTACAAGTCAGTTAGCTTCGCTTCAATTCTATATATCTCTTTTATTTTATAATCTCATTTGCTTTGCTTTGCTTTGCTTTTATATATCTCTTTTACAAGTCAGTTGGCTTCACCTCGCTTCTATATATCTTGTTTTACAAGTCAGTTGGCTTCGCTTCGCTATTTTACTGACTTTATCTGTAATTATTTTACTCAGCTAACTTTATCAGTTAACTTTATCAGCAATTAAATTGCTGGCTCTCGTTAGTGGCGTGAATTTAATTTGCATAGCTTATTTTTACTTGTACCATTCGTAGAACGTTAACCGCCCTGTCCATAGATAGTACTACCATTCCATAGGGCGATTCCACGAATGGGTCAGAACAGGCAGCATCCAATTCCCAAGGGCCCTCCAACGGCTACCGCGGTAGCTCATTTGTTGCCAGCCATTTCGATTTCTGCAAACGGGCATTCTGGCTCTGGCAGAACGCTCTCGGTCGAAAAACAGATCAGGATGGGCAAACAGACCTGGGACGGGGGAATTGGGAAGATTGAGTTCGAAGATTGCTGACACTAGTTGGTGTCTTACTGTTATAAACTGACGCCTATGCATTCTAATAACGTCAAAAAAATTTCAGAGTAGATAGATATTATTATCAACCCAAGTCATCTAGGTTCGTCTTCTCCATCTTGGAAATGTTGTCCCCCTCGCAAAGATTTCCTCGCTGTCAGTTGCGGTAATTTGTTCGGATTTCTCATACTTGTGCGAGAAAATGATGTCTCTGTCCACGAAATCAAATTCCACTTGCATCTCAGTCCACGAATATGCAACGTTAGAAGTAGTGTTATGCTGTGTTTATCGGGTGCTGGATATACCTCAAGTCTGACACATGGTCAATACCGTGCTAGTGCTTGCCAGATTGTGATATATCCAGAGATTACGAGACATGGATAAGGATGGTACGAGGTTTCCAGCATTACGGTTTGTCCAGAAGGTCAGCCATATCCATCGGGATCCAAAATACCGGGTTAGTTCAGTTGTATACCGTCAGACACGCGACAGCTTGATCCCGGGATGGAATGAGTATTATCCAATGACGTAATGAATAGCTGCTGCGCTAATGCACGATCCCGCGTCAACGAGAAAGCCAAGGTTGGTGTACACCGGAGTTTGGGGTAGTATATATTACGGGTGTATGGCCTGTAGCTCTATGGGACATCCATGCACGGTTTAAAGTTAGACAATAACGTGTAACGTTAAACGTTCATATATAATATGTTAAACTTAAATGTTAAGATAAACTATAAGTTAAACGCAAGTTAAACACTCAGTTAAACGCCGAGTAAAACGCCGAGTTAAACTCCGAGTTAAACGATGACTTAAACGCTGAGTTAAACGCTGAGTTAAACGTTAAGCTAAATGACTTAAGTTAAAAAATGAGTTAGACAATGAGTTAAATGGTAAGTTAAATGTAAGTTAAAACCACTGAAGTTAAACGATAGGTTAAACGATGAGATAACGATGAGTTGGACAGGGATTTAGGCATTAAACAAAGAAGTCGTTTAACTTTGAACGATAAGCATGAGTTAAACAGACGTTAAACGTTCCCATATAAACACATGTACTATAGAGGTAGGTGTTCCTTGAGCCAATCAGTACTCTTCGGACAAATTGACATCTCATGGACGGATAGTGGAGAACACAAGTTCTTCACACCAGGCAGTGCGCCCCGCGATGTCAGGATTCCTTTGGGGAAAGTATCTAGCTCCCTGATCCTAAGTTTAATGAGGGTGGCGGCCTACAGACTCAGAGTACTGGAGGATAACGAGACGTAAATATATGTTGCATTTAACGTCAAAGTAATCGATCCCACACTGTACAGAATATATTTAAATGAAGACTTGCTGAGATTGCAATCTGGGACATGTTAGGATCGTGAATCGTTCAGCAGGTGGAAGTAAAAGAGGGCGTTGAAGTTGACGTTGAGAGAAGGTTGCTGAGCCCCAGTGCATGTACATACCACGTGACCGCTATGACCGCGCACTGGATATCACTCACATCTGAATAATGGGCACATAAAGCGCGGCGCCTCTCCGGACCATCACCTCCACTATCACCATCATTATCACCCCCAAGACTTTCCCCCCGGCTAAGTTCCACCATACACAGGATTATTATTGTATGAGGGCTGTACTTGATTAACATTGAAATGGTGGCTTTATAGATCCATCCTCTATGCTGTTGTGCAGTCTTGAATAATATACTGATAACCAGCTACCATTGATGGAAGGGTCAATTCTCACAGGGTACTCACTAGCTAGGCGCATTGTTTTAAACGTGCTTGTGCTTGGGTATCCAAAGTTGGGAAGATGTCACTGGTGATGATGGCAACAGAGGTTTTGATGCACTATAGCAGTACCCAGACATGGATCGGGCTGATCTTCCAGTCAAAATAATTACAGATTCTCTACCACTTCGGAGTCCATGCGAGGTCATAATTTCCTTGTATATGTGGCCAAGATTTCCCAGCCTACAGTTCATTTTTGTTATAGGAATTGTAGATCTCAATGGTCTGTGGAAACGTACAGACCTTGGTAGCAGGCTGACCGGTGCCAACTGAATCTGCTGCAGAACGAATAGCCCCTAAGGAAATGCATGCTATGTCTGCTTACTGAAGACTCTGCACAATCTGCACCACTCTCATTTCTAGAGTTCTGTTACTTACACGCTTACTCCTCAAAGTGAAATGAATTCGGCAGATAGAAAATGGTACTGGTGCACATGATACTGCAAGCAATAATCCAGAAGCTTTACATAACGAACAAGACTTTAATTGTTGTGTTTGACCACGGTGGAATTCTTGGGGGTGATAGTGAGAGTGATAATAGTCTGGAGAGGCGCTGCACAATGCACATAAAGGCCGTTATTGCGGGATTAAGTCCAACAATAAAATGCAGGCGATCAGCAGACGACAGATTAGTGAGATTTCATACTGCCCATCAGTGTCATCACTATTGATCGTTCTCTGAGGTGTATCGTGACAGAAAGAACAGCTTTTTTGTGCTTAGACAAACAAAGTAAAGTGTTTTTGGTTTTGGAGCGCTAGGCACAAGAGAAGGAACAAGGTAGAAAGGAATAAAATATAGAAAATGAGAAATACAAAAGCCGCCCTGCCATAGCTCACATGATAAAAATACTTATACATGTAGATTACGGCCTGCGGCGGCGGCCCGAAAACAAAGGGCTTAGGCTTTCAAAACTACTGACGCGGTAAATTCTGATAGTGCGCAATATGTGCTGGAAAAATCGCTAACAGAAGAGTTGCTACCACAGCTACCATAGTTGCGGGAACGGCGCCACTTTGGATATCCCAAGGCCGTTCGCTCATCCACCAACAGAAGAAACCCCAGGATGGAAGCCAAAAGAGTAGAAACAGAACAGAAACCCTTGTACGGCACAAATTTAGTTGCAGTTGCAGACCCCAAGCAATGTCTTGATCGTCTGGGAGTTCCCCATCTCGTTTCGGAATTTTCTTCAGGAAGTCGCCGCAGGTAGGTATGCCGGGACATTCTGGATTCTTAAAGTAGTGCAGCAATTTAAATTCCGGTATTACAGGCGGCTTATCAGGCGGCTTCGGACTATAATGGTACACATTGTATGCAGGATCGCCGTCTGGTGGAACTCCTTCGGGTCCATGGCAGTCGGCATAGTCTTGACCCAACCGAATACGCGTACGGGAGAACTGAGAGTATATCAGCTGGGACAAGTCTGTTTGCCTGGACATTGAACCACACACTCTAAGGAATGTTATCCTGCTTACGCATGATAACCCAAGCCTACATCTCAATCGGCCTCTGGATTCGTGGTACTCCCTCTTTAAGTCTTCAAAAAATTCCCTATCACTCGATAGCCGTAACGGACGTTTTGGAAGCTGTGCAAACAAATATACTTGATCTGTCTGCGGGATACAGCACATTATACGAGGATCTACAAGTGAAACGGCTTGCCGCCCACCTCCACTCGCACTCTGTGACTCGGCCAAAATACCACTATTATTGTTAAGATCGCTAGGAGACGGCTTATTAGCCTGGAAGGTAGATGGCGCAGAGGAAGATGCTGGCGTTTGATCGCTAGTAGCCGGCGGGATTTGGGGGGTGCTAGAACCTATTCCCGCAGCCGCACGTTGATAGATGGCTCGATAACTTTCAACAGCTGCTGTGCTTATAACCGTGGACATTCGAAACCCGCAGGACTACCTGAAGTTAGGTGGCTTACGATATATCTCAACGACGGTGAAAACGTACACACGTCCAGGTCATCTTAACCAATTGAGTGCCCAACTGAGATAAGATAGGAGGATCAAATGGCCACCAAAATATCTTGGTCTTTAGTTTCTGTTCCAACTGTATCCTGGCTCTATAAATCCATCCAGCATCGTACGGAACAAACTCGAGCGATTCGTATTGTCCATTTTGGTGCTCGACTTTAGAGTACGAGCTAGGAAATTGGCATTCTTTTTCTGGTGGGAGAGATGATGTGGTTTCTGGTTCCCTGTTGCTGGTGGTATCTCCTACCCAGCGATCAGCTGACGTTGATGTGGTTTCCAGTTCCGCCTGCGAACTCGCGTCCTGAGGTCTGGTGGTGTCGTACAAATCGTCCGGAACCCATTCTTGTCTGTAGGCAGCGGCTCAACATTTGCGTCTGAAGATGGACTGAAGCTTACATCAATTCACACCTCCCACACCTTATATGGTCACACTCAGTGCATGCTGGGGTGGTTTCGACGAGGAATGGGCCTGAGTGATGGTATACTGTAGTGCCCTGTCTCCCCTGGCAGCAAAGCCAGAACCATACATATAATCCCCCTTTCATGTTCCCTCGTGTTATAATCGTTGTGATGCTCTGAAGTTGGCGATGATGAAGTGAGATGGTTGCAGGGCCGGTTGATGGCATCTGCGGCTGAAACGGTGTTACACCGCATAGCTTTGGTAAATGCTATCATCCAGCTGGTGTGCCTAGCAAAAGAAATTTCGTGGCGTAGATAATGTGGTGAAACGTCGGGATGTGCCGTGATTTTAGGTGACGATGCTGGCGCCACCACGCTTACCGGTAGCTGAAAAATGTGAAATGACTGTCATAACCTTAAGATCTAGCGATATCTAAGTCCCCATAAATAGTCAAAAATCTTTGCATTTACTTGAGCAGTTGCTCTGACAGGTCAGCCTGTTCAAATAGTTAAGTGCCTTGATGGTATATTGGTTTATCTAAACCCAAATTCCCATCAATATACGATCCACCGGCTTATATTCACGGGCTCTCAGGCTAGAGATCTATCTCTGCGAGTTGGACATGTGCCGAGGGGTCCGTGCCCTAAGCCGCACCTTAATCCAACCTCCTCCAACTGCCTCCTCTCAAGAGAAACAACCCCCGCTCTGGAGATACAAACATTGCTAGGAAACAACCTTCGCAAGGCAAAAACAGCCCAGAGTCTCGACCGAAGTACGGGTAGCAGTGGTAGAAAAAGAAAAACCAGTACGGAATATGCGTTCACATGGTCAGTCGGTGACGGTACTTTCTTTCTCCCTTTACCAACTCGTTTGTTTTGTTTGTTTGTAATCATATTGCATTCGGCCACTGGCGGCCGTGGCATATCCTGTACATATTTCCTCCCCGCTTCTTCCGTACCGTAAAGAAACAAAAGCAAAGTCGCGAGTCCTCTTCTCCCTAAAACAAAAGAAACTGCCAAAAAACAACATCAACTTTTACACCCACCCATCACTCAACTCCTCGTGATCTGAGTTCTCCGCCTCCTCCACCACTCCGCTAATTCTGCCGACATCTGTACAAGATAAAAAATCCATCAGAGCCTGCGAACATTTTTCTTCTGCAAAAACGAGAGACATTGGCAATGAAATCTTTGGCTTCTTTAAAACCTTTTCAACGCCCTCATACCCATCCTCCCCCTCTTGCCCATCAATCCAAAGCTGTTTTTGTTCTCGTTTCCATCTTTTGCACCACTTAAAAAGGTGGTCCCTTGTCTGATACTCGTGCCCACACCACCCGCACTTCATATCACTTCTTTTTCCGATCCGCAATAGGTATTTCGCAATCAGTGCATGTCCTGACTTAAGCTGATAAAACCTTGCCGCAATCGTCTTTTTGGCTCCCATCACCGCACTATTACCTCCCCTCTTCACCAAATCATACCGGTAACTGTGCTTTGACTTCTTCCCCAACTTTATAATTTCTTCTTTACTTTCTTCCCACTTCACCTCGGTCAACCTTCGGCTAACATGGGAGATAGAAACATAATCTAAAAACGGTGGCGGGTTTTGCGTTTCGGTATAACTTCCGCAATGCTTATACGCTGCCTTTGTTGCTTGTTGATCCGCCTCTTCATTGCCTTCTATCCCTTTATGTGCGGGTACCCACTGGTACTCCACTTGGATATTGTTCCTGGCTAATGCATCGGTCCAGTTCATCGTTCGTAGCGCTAGCACCTGTCCTGGTCCTGGCTCGTCCGATTGTATTCGTCTTAAAGCTGCCTGGGAATCCGTAAACACCGTGACCCTGGTAACTTTCTTTTCTTCTGCCATCTCATCTGCGATCTTCATCGCTTCTGACATCGCATACATTTCCGCATCAAACGCCTCCTTCTGTCGGCCTAGATGTGTCCTCCTCTTATTCCACCTTTCCCCTTCCTTCCATACCACTGCACATCCTACCCACTCATCTTCTTTTCTCGCTCCATCAGTCCAAAAACCTTTACCAACTCGTGCACTACCACCACCTCGTTAAGTGATAACCCCGTGATGAAAAACAGCAGAATAGTGGAAGAGTAGGCCTACGGTGAACGAATATGCCGGAAGAAGACAAGAAGATTGAAAACGTACCGCGAGTGAAGCAGGGTTCTTAAAATGACGGAAACAAAAGCTCGTATTGAAAGACGGGTTTTGAGGTAGGAGAAGTGCTGTTCCTGGATCCGAGCAAGGCATACCTCAAGAGCCATTTTATCGGTGCTCTGCTATTTTGGCTCTCTTTCTCATCCTCCGTTAGTTATCCCTCACCCCCTTTTCTTCGAGGGAGCTGAGACCTGGTGATTGCAGAATCGGCGCCAGACCGCCAGACCGCCAGACCGCCAGACCGCCAGACCGCCAGACCCAGATTCTGGGATGCTGTGTTAGATAAAGGTGCCAAAACTGAAGCTAGGATAGCAGTTCCAGCCCTGTCCGTGGTTCTCTGACTTTTGGATGTGATTGTTGCTGGAGGGGCTGGAGTAGGAAGTGTTGGTAGCGAAACAAGTCCATACCGAGTGATAGTAAATGATTAGATTTAAGGGACGTAGATATCGAGGTAAGAAACGACGAAGTAGCTTGAGTTACGATAGAACCCCTAGAAAAGCTGTCATTACCATCGGAGTTGTCGTTGTGGTCGAAGGACCTGGATATGGTGAATCATAGTGTAGACTTAGAGGTCGGCAGTTCGGATTAGCAAGTAGTAGACGTTGACATCTGGTGAAAGGGAAAAGGAGGCAAGGGTCGAAGGGTAGATGGCGATGGCGATGGCTGGGTGATAAATGCTTGGATTGCTGAAGATGGGCGAGGCTGGCTTCTTGGTCCGGGCACTGGTGGGCTATCCATCAAGAGTGATTGTGCTCCGAAGTTCAACATGGTGCTTTACCGTCCGTAGCAATTCGCCCTAGTGTAATATTCGCTAAGTATCTAGGTGGAAGTAAAGACGCAAAAGTAATCGGGAAAAGAAGAATCTTAATGCGGTTAACTTGGCACCATAGAACGACGAGACGGAAACCTTGGTGTTACTTGCCATGCAAGGAGCTGGAAGGCTTGTCAGTAGATATGGAAGCTCTTGTCGCTGTTAGCAGGTAGTATACTGTCGAATAGAGGAGAAGTGGAGGTGGTTTGTAGATAGAAGTTCCTTACAGCTTTTGGCTGATCTTGGGGACGTTAAATCGAAGCTGTAAAACGCAGTGCGGAGGGACTGATGTATTATCAGGTACCCGCCAAACGGGTAGAGAGTAGTCCGGAATGAGTCACTAGAGGAAGAAGACGGGTAGTCTTGTTTGAATACTCCGCGTGCTGGATTGGGAGGTCGAAGTGTGGTCCGAAGAGGGTGATTCGGTTGCCAGGCTTTTGTTTTTTATGTTGTGTAGGGTCCGAGATGGCGATTGATCAGACTTGGTTTTTTTTTGAATATCTGGCGATCTCAAAAAGCGGGGTAGGATTTCGGCGACTCGGTTCGCTGCGATGAAATGACGAGACTCAACGGAGATAGTTCAGACCCTCCTTCCTTCTATTGATGATACGAAAGAAGAACCAGATTTGTCTAACGCAAATTTTTGCTGGAACTGAAATTGGAGGTGAGGGGTGACGGAAGACTTTTCTCTCTATGGTCAGACTCTAGGACGTCTATCTAAGCTATGTAGCTCGCTATGTGCCATAAACCGCTAGTTTGATTCATATAACAAAGACCAAAAATTTGAAATGATTTATGGCTTTAAACAATACCCATACGACTATAACTGAAACAACTCCACAAAGTGACACAAGTATCGGGAACCCTCGCCCAACCCACAAGAATGCACCAAAGAAATTTTGGTACAATGCAGCCCTCAAACCAGTTACAATTGACAATAATGTGTGGTTCCGGTACCGTTCTCTGCTGACTGGCTCCCCGGATACTGGTAGTGTCTCAATTGACCGGATTCCACAGTTGTCTGTGTATAGCGGCTGAGTATTTGTATTTGAAAGGGAATGAACTGACGCCTACCTCAACTCACACACCCCACACCTTACATGGTCGCACTCCATGCATGCTATGGTGTTTACGACGAGGTATGGTCCTGGATGGTGGTGGTATCCTGTAGTTCCAGTTCTCGCCCTGCAGCAGTACCATGTCCACAAATATGTTCCCTCACGCCTTGTTTCCGGTATCTCTCCTCGCGTTGTATTCGGTTCGTCGTGGCGTCTCGCCGTGGGCAAGGCTCTATCGTTTCCTGCTCTCCCCAGAGGTATGATTGGTGACGAAGTTACCCCCTGGCTGGTTGGTGACGATGTAGTCCTCTGCTCCATAACCTGCGGGCTAACGCTCTGGGTGGTGGGGATGGTGGGGATGGTGTCATCCTCGTTTCTGACTCGCTCTTGCCTATGGGTAGAGCGACTTAGCATTTAAATCGGAAAAGGGAATGGAATGAAGCTTACTTAGTCTCACAGCGCTCACATTTCTGATGGTCACACTCTGCACATGATGCGGTGGTTTCGACGAGGTATGGGCCTGGGTGGTGGTATACTGTAGTTCCGATTCTTGCCCTACAGCAAAGCCAAGTCCATATATATGCCATTATGATTGATGCAGAATTAAGAGCAGATTCAGTTGTCTTTTGAGTTGCCTGAGGATTGTGAGATAAAGTGGGGATGGTGGCGATGGCTTGGAACGCTGGACTATGTGTAGACGTGCGCAGCGGCTGAAACTGTGTTACACTGCGCGTGCAGCACTCCGACGAATAATAACTGCAGTCACTGATTTTTAGACTCTGGCAGGAGAGGTGTGGTGGCGTGAATATGCGGAGTGAAAAGTCCGGACCTGTGTTTTGGCGAGTGAACTTGCAAGCAAGCCAGCAAGACAGTAAGACCCTGGGCACGAGGGAAAATCCAGACGTCATTCAAACCCAACAACTCACGTTATACACCAAGACCTAGCCGACTCCTTGGAGTCAAGATACTTAAGTAAGTAAGTATCTTCGTATTGCATCAACAGATGAGGTTGAAACGTCACGGATCATCCGTGATTCATGTTCATGACTAGAGATTGCCATTTCGTACCGATTCACAAAGGATATTGTTCGGTAACCTTCTCATATCCCCCGCGAAGGAAGCGTTGTACGAAGAAGGTGCTGAGGAGAAAGTACTAGTAGAAACGCGGTAAAAGAGGTTCAAGCTATGTACTAAGTAAACGTCACCCGACCATATTGCCGTGACTGGCAGGTTCCCAGACTACATTGCCGTATGGATGTGAAAATTGCATTGCTAGGAATGAAGATTACAAGATATGGTGGCTGCTTCGCCGCCTTTTGGGGCAGGACCCGTCGAGTCCAGCCCGCCCAGCCCAGAGTTACCACCTCTAGCCGGCTCGGGGGCTGGCTAATCTACATACTCCCAGGTGCAATTGGCTCCAACCTGCTCCAAAAATCAAAATTTGCAAGCCGCTTATGAACAGCATGATAAATTCATGATCTGAAAATGTTCATATCCTCTTCGCTTTCCGTTACTCACAAGTCCACTTCACAAGCTTTCCTACAATTGCAAATGCGCTTCCCAAGTGCACCTCCCAAGTGTGCTACTCAATTTTGCTTCCCGGTCTCCGTTTTACGTTATCGATAATAGCCACGGTACGGCTGTACAAAAATGCACTGATAATGCTGTTATCCACAACTGCTCACTCAATATTAGGGATATCGTAAACCTTGAGATCTGGAGATGAAAGAAGGCATAATTATGCACATTTCATGCACTATATAGTCAGAAACAAGTCGTGGACTGGCGATTTTGGATTTGAATTCAAAGCTCAGTTTGATTATCGGCATTTGCCACAATCAGCCACAGATCAGCCACAGCATGATGGTACGTACCAATGAGAATGCTTCGAGCCGACAACCATGTGTATAACTATTACATATTTGCTCCTAAGTTAAGTGTATTTACTAGCGTCGTTTCTCTTCAGTTCATTAATAAAATTGGACAGTCTGAGGAGCTGGTCTAACGGTGCAGGATCTTCCTCTGACGGTTGACATGGAGAAGATCTTGGTGCGTATCCCGTTTCTGGGCTCCGGGGTAGTCTGGATTCTCTCAAACCTCGCAAGCTCGATTGTGCTTGCGAGGTTGGAGAGAATCCAGACTAGCTCCGGTGCTCTATATTTACTGTTCAGAGTCCTGGTATCCACATATTCCCAATCCGTATATCTCCGGGCCGGATAATCGAATAGCCGGAAATTCAACATCGACTGTTGCATATATGGATCTCCTCCATTTGTAAGGCTTATGGGCTTCAGATGGCTGATGGAGATCATGTTCTCATCATGATGACAGTCATTCAGGACTGTTACAGGTGTACATATACCGGAGACATGTTAAGGTCTGATACACGGTCACTGCTGCTGGGGCTGATGCCTCCTGTATATATCTCGAGTCTTTCTCCTCCTCTTCTCTGTACTATGGTCTATGCACACGGTTCTCCCCATATCGTAACAGGGACTCAGCTGGAGATGCTAGCTGAGTGAGCATGCATGCATGCGTACAAGGCATACTCTGAATGTCACATACAAGAACATACAAGTCTTCTCTTCTTTAGGAACAATTAAGCTTCTCTATCACTACTATCGTAACACTGACTATTGCATAAATAGATCTCAGCCATTATACCTCGTATAGGAGATTACTGTTGGCACTGATACGGGTTGATGATATTTAGCCGTATCTATATATAGATGAGTACGTACGCATTCGTACTTGAACTATTCGTATATATATGGGCCTTGTGGCCCTCTTAGATAGTCAATTAAGCTTCTCTAGCATTCACTATTTCAAAACCGACTGTTGCATGTATATATAGAGCTGACCGCTAGCTAGTGGGTTGGTAGTAAGGGGCACACATCTCTCATATATAACTCGCGTCTTTCTCCTTTTCTCTTCTCTCTGTATCTAAGTCTATACACGCACGTGGTTCTCCCTATATTTCAACACCGACTGTTACATTAGTGAGATAGAGAAGCTTAGTTTCTTAATAGAGTCTATCTAGGTGGGAGCTTATATGCTCTTATATACGGCATTTAGAGTATGCCTTGTACGCATGCATGCGCACTCAGCTGGCATCTCCAGCTGAGTCTGGAACGACCATCATCATCGGGAGATTATGATCCCCATCAGCGCAGCTGAAGCCCATAAGCCGTACGCCAGGGAGGCGGTCCATATATGCAACACCGATAGCAACGCATATACCGGGTGATAATCCATGATCCAATACCCTTCGCCACAAGCCTGTCCTTCACCCCATTCTCACGTCGTTGCCAACCCTCAAAAAGAGATAAACTCAGACAAGAACAAGTACCACTATCGTCAAAGACAGCTTGCGCCACATCCAAAAGATTAATCGCCAGAACTCTCCCAGCCTTGATATATTCGTCAAAACGGACGCCATTTACCAAGTCTAGTCGGACTGAGCCGGTTCCTGCATCATTCTGCAGCTAACTCCCTGTCGGCAAATCGAAGATTATGGTTCTACGGTTTCCGCTTCCGAGTTATCCGTCTGTAGCCCTTCCACCGCAGTTGGCTGAGTAGCATAACCACAACGCTTGGTCCCCACGCAGGTGTGTACATTCCCCCCTGACCTAGAACGTTCTGCTGCTCGCACGAAAATTTCGGTGCTTAAGGCTGCGGCAAAGTGCTAAAAATGTCACGGGGATGACGTCTCTGTTGAGGACGAGTAATGGAATTTAAAGATGGTGATGGTAGCCGAGAATGGAAAGGGAAGAGATTGCAGTTTTGGAGATTGTAGCGTGGCGCCGCTGTTTGTGGTGTTCATGATATCGTGGAATTGCAAAGGTTTCTGTTGTAGAAAGCGAAGGGACGAGGATAAGAATGGGAGGGTTGACGGAAGCAGTGGAGAGTCCTCTCCCCGTTGATGTTGAAAAAAGCTTTCGCTTGCCCCCCTTCAGGAGCTAGATTGCGCTCGCAAACCAGCATCTGTCTCCTTCGCAAGCTCAGTCGTTTAGAGCCGAGCTAGCCGACCGACGAACCTCTGGGCACGAGAGCAGAGCTAGATTAAGTACGGTATCGTAGCACAAAATCTTGTGGATTTAAGAAGCTTAGACAGCTACGGTAGAACAATAATCTATGTTGTGGTGACTATATCACTAGAGTTTCAATGGGCAATTAGTCGCGCGACGACCGAAAAACTTTGGTTCACATCTCGTAGACTGAAACCTCCAAACTTCTAAACGAAGTATTCAGGCCAAAACAACTCCGCCAAATGTCGACACGTATGTGGAGTCAAAGAATTGCTGGGGTGCGTGCGTTGATTCTGCATGATCTTCCTGAGTACACGACCAGGCGAATTGCCATTAAACGTCTCCCAGCATCCTACACTGTATCTGACACTCGGTGACCTTGCGGTATCTTCCCAACAAGAATCAACCCCGACTCTAGCTAGTCGGACTCTTCCTTCTCTTTTTGAGTGCAGCCACCTCATCCTTCAGGGCAGACCTCCGGATCCACCACTCTGCCTCAAGTCGCCAATCCTCTGAAAGACCTCCGCCACCTCTTCCTCAGCCACACTACTAGCTACATTTTCTGCCGCCATCTCCCGCAATTGATCCTCCATCCACCACTCATCCCCCATACCCTTCCTCCCCTGCTGCACCTCTTCTGCCCTTACATTGGCCTCATCCTCGTCCCCGCCCTTGTCCTGGTTTCTTCACCCTCCACCTGTACATCCACCACCTGCTCTGCAACACTACCAGCTGTGTTTCCTTCTCCTGCTGCCTTCCGTTGCGAAAGATCCTCCGCCGCCTCTGCAACACTATCAGTCGTAATTTCCGCTTCTGCCACCGTCTGTTGCGAAAGATCTTTCACATCCATATCCATTGTCCGGGCATCGACCACAGGCCTATTATCATCCTTGCCCTTCCCTCCTTCTCCCGCCTCCCTCCCCTCCCCTTCTCCTAACCTGTACATCTAGGCTCGTATAGATAATTCAAAAATCCTATCTCTATGCGCCTTAACCTCCTCCTCGGTTTGCAAATTCAGTATTACTGCCTCATACATGATCTTCCGCGCCTTCTAGCGGTTACGGCGCCAATCCAGCCAACTTATCCCTGCGCTAGATACAGCCTGGGTCACGATGTCGATCGAGTGCGCTTCCTTATCACTCAATGGGAAATCCAACCGGACCCGTGCCGTCGTTACACTCAGGCTGCTGCGGCCACACCATCCAGCTAAAGTGCTGTACGACAAGACTTTCGGTGGGGAAGGTTTCAGGGCAGAAGCGGCACCCGAAAGAGTGTTTTTGTTCGGGTTGTGGAGGCATTGTTACAAGTAAAGATGATTAGGAGGGGAGAAGGCGGAGAGACGGTATGATCGATAAGGAGGTGCTGGCCGTGCGGACTTTGGATGAGGGGCCACAAGAAGTCTAAAGTACATCTGCAGATATGCGTGGCTTGGAATGAATCTGATTGGTACACATTTACCCTATTCGAACGTCCCCCCACGCACCATGAATGATGACTCTCTGATGACGTACTATATATTCTGCATTGGTAATGGTAGAAGTTTAAATAACACATATTCTTAGCAGCGTTTAATTAGACAGAAGGATTCTGCCAGCAATCGCAGCAAGAGAGTACTTACTACATGCTGCAGCCGAGAGACTCGGAGAAAAGAACAGGGTTAGAGATATTTTGAGCAGAGGAGCGGGGTAGATGTGTAAGAAGTAATTGTATCAGGGTGCTGATTATGAGATGTATAAGAAATTAAAGTTCGTGAAATGGAACTCTGGGTGTGACAATGTATGAGGGAGGTTGCGGCCGAAGCTAGACTAATCTAGGCTAGCTTCTCACTTGAGAAGTTTGCAAGGCCGGCAAACACCACCACTTCCTTCACAATTGAACCACGCAATCTCACCTTTTCACCTATGCCGATATAAGGAAGATTACTGACACTACTATAGCCTACTTAACTGCACGTTAGTCTCCTTTATAATATCACCATTATATTGACCACGACTATCCATCTGAACACTCAAACCAGCCTTTGGACTTCGACACGCTTGCTACGCATAATTAAGGTAACGTTTGGCGGGGGTTTGGTGGAGGACTTACTGACCTCGTAAACGCCAGCCGTTTTCTATAGCTTCGGCCATTACTCTACTGCCCATCACTTCCGATTGACAAGAATCATGCATTTATCCAACTAGTAAAGCTTCTACCCGGATCGGAAAGCTTATGAACGATCTCAGCCACAAGTCCTACTATCTTATCGTGCAATTTGGCGGCTATCTCGTCACTTCTGCCTAATACTTTAACCCAGCCCACTTCCGGCACTACCTCAGCTAAGTCTACGCTGCAGTATTTCTAAGACAGGCAAAATGTACTACACGACAAGAAGCCCCCACGGAGACTGCAGTATGAGTGGTGGATAGCTGGATATTTCTATACATCTGCCGCGGCGGACATCGATCGGGATGAAGGATAACATCGAACAAAGGCTTCAAAAGATGCATCTAGAGTATAATTATAGCTCATACGGGACACTATGACGGCTGTTTAAAGTCTATTGAATCCATTATTGGGCCGTAAAACGGAATAAACTATAGACCAGAGACCTATAATTATTATCACTCACTCGCGCTTCGTGATAATTTATGACTCGTACCCGGGATCGAACGACCGTGTACATAGTAGTATCAAAATCTACAGACAAGATTTCACCCTATCATGATGGAGCGATTTGGATTGCTTGGGTGTCTTTGAGCAAATGAAAGGGATACCATCACGTTTCTTCTCCAGCATGCAGCATATGATATGATTTACAGGGGACCCTTCCACCAACAGGTGAGCAACCGCCCTAGTACATCAGAAATCTCTCACATACGGCAGGGTACTCATTGTCATTCGATCGGTAAGGCCGTTTATAGGGTCTTGGATACTTAACTTGCAGTTGTTGTTTAAGCGACAGCTTGGACGAGTAGATCTCTGTGCGCGTTGGTGGTAATGCATCTGGAGGCGTCGGAGGCGGGATGCTGTTACTTTCGCGAGGCATGTTAGCACATGCGGAAGCAGCGGAAGGAGGGGACTAGGTGTAATAATGGACGGGGGTAGTAGAACTCGCAGGGGAGAGCTTGTCAAACAGCGGGAGTAGATGCGATGGCGAGGGACGGCGACGAAGAGTGTCAAGGTGCTAATTGTGAGCTGGTTAGAGAATAGACGAAGGTGCCTGATCGTTGCGCGGCTTTGCCGTCTTAAGTAGAATTTGAGGTGGTCAAGAGAGACTGTCCCAGCCAGCTCCAAACCAGCCATGAATCAGGAGACACGAGATCCCATCCCCAGTTGTACTTCCCAAGTTCACTTTCTTTGTTTCCAAATGTGCTGGCCATGCTTCCAAGTGCATTTCCTGCCATGGTGGTGAGAAATGGATTATCCTACCATACCGGTGAGTCTATCTCTGCCTTCCCCAGCCAGTTCTTAGCCCAGTGTCACCATCTCTAGCCAGTGGTGTATCTCTTCAGCTCCTGCTGAGTTTATACAATCTCCGAAGCCGGAGCAAAAAGCCTATTGGTGGTCTTCTGCTCGACTACTTCCACCAATTCAAGTCCAATTCAGTCTGTGAGTTTTGCTTCGATTATAGTGTATGCTATACATGAAATATGCATAAACGGGGCCTTTTTTCACCCTCTGGTTTCTGATTTACAATGGAAGTAGACTAGATTACAATAGGTACCCGGAGAAAAGCCTGAAATGGATATAAATAGATGGATATGCTGACGATGAATTGTGTAGAACACATTCACATTCACATTCACCTTTACCCTGGGACCTGGTCTAACCGGGGGAGGGTTGCACTTCCTCATAAGCATCAAAGCGCCTCCAATATCCTCCACTAAACACTCGCACCAGCTAGTTCCTACCTACTCGGCTCCGTATTTGGCATCGGCTTTGATCTCGGCCTTCCTCTTTTCTTCTTCCCCACCTCCTCGACTTTCCTCTCCGCCACTACCATCTTCTCGGCCCTATCCTTCGCCCTCCACGACCTAAGCCGCTGCCGTATCGACTTAACATTATCCGCATGATTTGGAAATGCTCTCATTAATACCTCATCGGGAGCCTCTGTTCCCATTAGCCCTTCCTCCTCGGCGGTCACAGCGAGAAACATACGAAAATACCCCGTCTTATGGTTCTTGAACCGTTGATACTCTTCCTCAGTCCAGGGCGTGTTCCCGCCCAGTGTCTTCGTCCGTGTACGGCCAGTGTTACTAAACTCATCCAAAGCCAAGCGGACCGCCTCTAGAGAGTGGTTTGGGAATTTCAACATGAACTCTTCGATGATGTACGAGCCCTTGGCTTTTGCGTCGACAGTTTTGCCTAATCCGCGTTAGCGGATCACCGGGGAGAGGGGGGGACAAACCCTCGGAGATTAAGCGCAGTAGCTCCTCGAGTTCCATCTTCGTCCATGCCAGCGTTGTGCGTAGCGCAACTGGATGTCCCTCTTCCCTTAGCGCCACAACCTTTTGCCAAATCGCGTTGTCGGTTCTCTGGCCGGGGAACATCGCATGGAACAACTCCCGATATTCTAGACTATACTCTCAGTCCTGCTGTGTTCTCCACACAGGGCACATACCAGCCGTGTTCGTAGCCATCTTCGTAAGCTCCTCTACCTCCTCGTCGGTCCACGGTTTATCCTCCTTATCCCTCACCTGCCCGGGTACAACCCCCTTCTTTTTCATCCGTAGTATTTGGTTCCTGATCGCGGTGTCGGTACGTTTTCCCGGGAAGCGGGTCTCAAATTGGCGGATGTAGAAGGTTCCTACCCGTTGTCAACGTTGTCCCCTCTTCCCGACGGGAATTACACACCAGTGGCGGCAGATGTGGTGACTATCGCGGTGAGAAACTTGAGCTCTTCTTCGCTCCATGGTACTGCCGGGCCGTGGTTGTAGTTTAGGGAGATGGCCGGCGTTGGGTGGAAGAAGCGACACCTGAGGACCGGATGGTAGGCTATGCGAAGAGGAGGGAACCGTGAGAGGATCATAAGGTTGGCGCAGGCATCGGCGGGGTAGATGGTGCTGAAGAGAGGCGGCGAAGATCTGATCTGATTAGATACACATGATGCGGTTAGTGGCGGGAAGATTTTATTCGTCTACTCATGTCGCCGAAAAGTTCCCGGTTCACGTGATTTCCAGGGTTAGGAGTGGATTGGATATTAGTGTTGAATTCTTAGCCTGAAACCAGCGTACCAGCTACGACAAGTCTGCCGAGCCTCAAGAAGAGACTTGAATTACTTGAGAAATTATCTAGACCGAGTTTCCTGCACTTTACCATAGTTCTTACGTCCGAGAAAACATCGCCGTAACGTCTCGTCTCTGCAATTCGCATATAACTGCTTCCCGCCTCCAGCGCTTGATGAAGTGGACTTTAGTATTCTAGAGACCCCTCTCAGGCTACATCCAGCCCACTCTCTTTAAAGAGTCCTTGAAACATCGCTATCTTTTTGGCTACTCTCTTAATCACTTTATTAAAAAAGATTTACAGTCGAGGTGGACTTTTTTTCATTTGGGTTGCTGCGACCGAGCACATTTGAAAACAGCGAACGGGTTATGAAAGTATTGTTGCACCAGCCATTCACAGGTGACCTCATCGTGACTACACGACCCAGCTTCAAAAGACACTAGCAAATTGTCTCCTCAGATGGCCTGTGTAAACCTTGGGCAATATGTGGTTTTTAGTGGTATTCGAAAGATTGAGTGTCGGTTGAGAAGCAAGAAGATGCCAAGAAAGCATCTAGAATTGTTTCAGGTAGTCAAGCTCAGTGACCTGGGTGATCATTCCCTTGACAATATAACGACGATATTCAACGAAGACGAAACTACCGCCATCACTGATGCCTCCGAAGACCTATATATTGACCTTGCGACCTATCCAGGATTGTCGAACGTGCTCAAGGGAGTGACTACCAGCAACACAAGCAACGTCACAGGCAAATCGGTTCTTCCGGATTACTTCAAATTTATCTTCCAAGTTCTCAACGACCTCAATTTTCACATTGGAGTGTTACAGAGCTATCATGCGAAGCTCTTCCGTCGCGCTCAGTCTTTCGCCAGCCCTGAGCGTAAATCAACCAAGGCCGATAGTTGGAAAGCAAAACTACCTACTGAAGATGAATTATGCGAGCCCCTAGACAATGTTGCCGCCCAACTGCGATTGATAATGTACCTCGCTTGGAAGTCTCAGCTATTCAAGTGGCTGATCACGGTATATCTGGCTCCTTCTTTACTTCCTACCGATGACTGCGCAATGGAGGATGAGGATACAGACTTGAAGCTGTCAGCGGGTTCCGGTCAGGGTGGCGATGAAGGGGAAGAGACGAACGATGACATGATAAGGACATGGTGGGCGAGGATGGCATGGAACCGTCGGAGTTCGTGGAGGCTGGAAAGGATCAAGCAGTGTTCCCAAGCGGTCAGATCGGCCGCCCGGTCATCTGCAGATCCATAGACCGGTCAGGCTTGGCAACCTTTAGGAAAGCCGTCCTTGGCATAGACCGGCCTGGTCTAGTTTTGCGACTGCCTAGGCATCTGTAGGTATCTGCAGACATCTACCTTGGCAAGATTTCTGCCGTTATCTTCAGGCATCTGTGGGTATCTATGGATATCTACGGATATCTATAGATACCTGGCGCTTACCATGATCTGGGTGGTATTTATGGATACCTACCGGTACCTGAAGAATCTTGGTCAGTGTATATATAGAGAGAATGTCTTGGGCCGGTTCGACTCGAATATCTGTGGATATCTGTAGACCGGTCAGATCGAGTTTCCAAGAAGCCTCCCTTGGCATAGACCGGTCAGATCTGGATTCCAAAAGCCGCCCTTGGCGTAGACCGGCCCGGTCGAGGGTCATATCTGACCGATCTGACCGCTTGGGAACACTGGGATCAAGACACAAATCAGCAATCGACCGCCCGGTAGGAGATTCTCATGCAATTTGTGTATTGGCTACGCCTCGTCTCAGCCCCAATTCACTATGTTTACTATATATTCACGAACTCTCTCGGGCCGAAGGTTCTCAACGTTGAGATGCACGTCCCCTCTTATCTTTCAGCATCTCAGAGTCGAGGCTTTGGAAGGAGGTTGTTTAGAACCTGTATCTGGAGTCAGCAGAATCTACTCGTATAATCGAAGGTCTTCTCGAAGATTATGGGGACACGGCAATACCCAACATCATCTCAGACCCTGAGTACAAGTTCCGAGGCGCAGTGCACTGCGAAGCAGCACTGACTTCATTACACTACATCGCCAATTATGGAAAAGACTCGGGAAAGGTATGTACTGATTATTTCCTTCCTTTCCCTGCCATAACCCTAAGGAGAACCCTTCGAGTTCAAGTCGTGGCTTCACCTCCCACTACCGCTACGCAACGGAGGGTACAACGGGTATCTTCACTTTAAATACCATGGCCTCTAAACCCATTCGCCTCCCCTCAAATGAGTGTAAAATACACAAAGGAAATAAGCCCACCCTTCACTTTACACTTTCCACTCGCAATCACCACTGCAGCCCCCAGTTTTAACGCCCAACAAGATCTGTCACAACCGGTGTGCATACCGAAGCATCATGGGTAGCTTTCCTTTGCTGTCTCCTCTAAGATCCGAAGATGCAGGGTTTCTTATGATGTTATCGCAGTGGAATACCCCGACCGGTCAAATTAAGCCAGCAATTTTTTTGCCATCATCGTGGAGGCCCATTTGATTATATTAGTCCCAGGAAGTAGAAGTTGTATGCGTGCATCGCTCAAGTCTATCCGTTCATGTGTCGTTTCAGGATGGGTGTGGTACTGCGCGTGTCATCGGGTGCAAGCACCAAGGAGGAGGAGGAAGCTACCCCCATAAGTCCGCCAGTTCATGGTCAAATTCCACACCATTTGGAAAAGAGTAGGTCTACTATATGTGAATGAATTCCACGTTATTGTTAGCCTAGTACAGGCACTTATTGTGGACCAGCAGGGGGGACCGCTAAGTGGGGGGGTGGAGGACACACCCTCTCCCGTCGATCCATAACTAGTGCCAGAAACAGGCCAATGATAACGCGGAACCTATCTACATATAGTAGAATTACTCTGTGTCAAAGCACATCCGATTTGACCAAGAATTGACAAACCTATAGGGGTGGCTGGTAGGGAGGAGGAGGAGGACAATATACCACCCCCATAGCTCCACCAATTCTCGGCCAAATTGAACATCCCTTGGCACAGAGTAGCTCTATTAGATGTAGATGAATTCCAAGCTATCGTTGGCCTGGTGATAGCACTGGTTGTTGATCGATGGGAGAGGGTGTGTCCTCCAGTGTCCACCCCTCACTTAGTGGACCCCTCTGCTGGTCCACAGCCAGTCCCAATACCTGTCCAACGACTACGCAGAATCTATATACATGTAACAGAGACACTCTGTGTCAAAGGGCGTCTGATTCAGAGTAGAGTTGGTGATGCTATTGGGGGAGGGGAGTATCGTTTCTCCTCCTCATCCTCCCCCCACCACCCACCCCCATAGCCCACCAATTCTCGGCCAAATTGGACACCTTTCGGCACAGAGTAGCTCTACTATACGTAGATGGCTTCCGCGTTGTCGATAGCCATGTACTGGGACTGGCTGTGAACTAGGAGGGAGGTCCGCTAGGGGGTCATTCTCGAAAACCCATTATAGTACCCCTCGCTATATCCGTCAATTCGTGGGCGATTAAGGTCAATAAGAGCTTGAACTGAAGCTAAGAAGAAGCTCTCTTAGACCATGTACTCTGATCTTGATTTGAGCCGGTGGATATGGAGCTCTGATAAGAAACACGGCTTGGCAAAAAACCCGTCCAATACCGCCCCGTTATCATCCCGTAGTTCACACTAAATAGACATGAGTAGGATCACTGTTGGGACTATTTAGAATCTCGGGGTTCGTAAGCATATTTTGAACATTTTGGAGTCTACACTTTTGATAAGTACCGAGCTCTTTCTTTAAGAGCTGAATGCTACCAACCCTAACCCCAGCAAGGTATTTCGGGTGATAGCCTATGAATCCTGTTTACTACGCCTGAAAGTAAACAAGAGGACATAGAGTGGCACAATACGCCTTAAGGAGCCGGAGATTTACGGTGCTACGTACATATAGAATAAGTATCTAACGGATGCACAACCACAGGTCATAGAAAGGGTTCTGCATATCTCATGCAACAGCAAAACGTCAACATCTCGGCTGGACCCTCCAAAGACACATAAAAACATCTAAGGTGAAGATCTCGACTCCCTTCAACCACAACAGCAATGCAACAAACTCATCACTATCCGCCCATTAACGGGACACACTACGACCTCTTCCACGTGCGTCAATCACAGCAACACCCCCCTCAAATCACAGTAACAATGCAGCACGCCCTTCAGAATTCACCAGTCAACGTACCCCCCTTCAACCTTTCGGACATCTCTCAAGCCCTACTTTCGCGGTCCCCCATTACACTCGACAAAATCATCACCTTCTGCTCAATCTGGACGTCCTCTGGCACCCGTGTTGAAGCAGCTTGTGACATGCTCGCGCAGGTCGCAATAAACGGCGGGTAGAATCACCCTGCCACATCCCCAGCGAGCAAAGCGCTAATTGTTCCAGTCCCGCTTCAGAAGACGAGATCACAGCCATCCTCCAGGACCTCTCCGAAACCGACACTAACACCGTCCTGCGCTTCTTTAAGATCTGGCCTACGCAAGACGTGGAGCTGGCGGATGTATTCGTCAAGATCGCTACTGCAAAGCTCACGGGGGGTGCGCACGCCTTAGGCGCGGTGTGGGAGGTGTGTAGACGGCGGCTGCAAGAGACGATGAAGCCGCCGGTTCCGGAGTGGAAGCAAGAATCAACCTCGAAAAGCCGGCCGTTGGACCTGAGAGGTAGGATACCGTCACGGTTAGCCGAGCAGGCGTATGCACCACCCAAAGATCGGCGGTCGTTTCTAGCTGATGCTCGGATTCGGTATGATGAGAGACAGGGGGTGTTGGGGAATGTGCATTTGGATGATATCCTGCCCGCAATGGAGGAGCACATATCGGTGGAGAAGCTAAGGACGGAGCACTGGTTGGTGGAGAGGTGGCTAGAGGCGATAGATTCGCCGCCGAGACCACCACCGCCGAGGATGCATCCGTTTCTACCGCCGAGTGTGTTTGGGGTGCCATCCTGGCAGAATATGAACACTGCACCCACTTCCCCGCGGATGAGTTCTGCACACATGTTCTACCAAGGCGCAAACTCTGAGGTTGATTAATTTCCGAACGGAGGCCGACCATCAGGGTTGGGATTGGAGTTTCCTTAGACAGATTATGGGTTGGTGGGGGTATCTCAACGCTATTCAAATCTGTGAAACGTAAAATTCTTGAACTGGTCGAAGATATCACTTCAAGCCTAATAAATGCCTTAACCGGGCCACATTTCATTTTGTTGATATTGGTGGTGAATAGTATATCATTAGGGGTTTATTTAAACTCTATTATCCACCCATGTGAACTTCCTGGATGTGTTTAACACCTCATGCATACGGCCTAGGCGCCTTATTAGGGGCGTGGGCGCGTCCAACGCCCCACACCTAATAAGCCGCTAGCGGGGCACCTCGTAGCCACACTCCCACCAGAGCCACCTCCCCCGCTTCCAGCTCCCAGCTCCCACATCTATTCAACTTTGAGCTCAATTAACTCCATGAGTTTTACTTTGACCACGATATTGTTTATATATGAAATGTAGTTAAGATGCTCTTTCACTTGCTTGCCTCCTCTTTTAGTTTTCTCTAATATTCAAGGAGTTGTTGTAGATCAAGTACAGTGGCTTAGAATATACTCAGCACTGCTGAGGCTGCTAAGCACTGCTTAGCACCACTGGTATTTTGCGTCAGGTAAATTATTTCTACCTGACACTTAGATACATTTTGTATACCATCAGGTAAATCTTTTCTACCTGATGCTTAGATACATGTTGTATACCATCAGGTAAATCTTTTCTACCTGACTGTTGTTGCATATATGGTTTATCTCCCTGGCGTATGGCTTCAGTTGTATGATGCATAATCTCTCTAAGATGATGGTCATTCCAGACTCAGCTGGAGATGCCAGACTCAGCTGGAGATGCCAGCTGAGTGCGCATGCATGCGTACGAGACATACAAGACATACTCCGAATACCGCGTATATAAGTTCATGAACGTACCTGTACTTTAGAATACAAGCTTCCAGCAATCAGTATTTCAACAACTGTAAGTGCATCTGTGATGAGTGACAGGTCATGACTCAAATGTAGTGACCTGAACCAGTTCGCAGACAGTTCTAGTATTTGCCCAAGGATATTGCGGAATCTATCTACATATAGTAGAGCTACTCTATGCAAAAAGGCATGGAATTTGACCAAGAATTGGCAGACTTATGGGGGTGGTTGGTAGGTGGGCAGGAGGACTACCTACCCCACTTGATTTCTCTACCAATTCTAGTTGGAATTGAGTGCCCTTGCTACCAGCATCTCTTATGCATAGCAGAAGACTATTCGGGGTCAGCTTGGTGATTTCTAAATAGTGTAAAATGTCACTTGGGCAAAAATTCCCTGAGTTATGCTACTGTGAGTGTCTTCCAGTATTGTAACTTCAAAATTGTATCTATTACAGCAACCACCCATCCAAATATGCCAAAACCAGTACCAATTGACAGCCAGCAAGCCATATATGCTCTGATATCATCACTAGCAAATTTGATTTACAATTGGTGATAAAACAAGGGAGTCAAAAGAAAGACAAAAAATCCGCCAGCTGCATGGACTCTCACTCATATTTTCAACTTGCTCAAAATTGGTCCATTTGACTTGATTTTTGGATGCATATGTAGGCCTTGCAGTTACCTATCATACTGCAGTCTGCGATCTTCTCTCCATTGTGTTGTTGTTGAGTAACTTGCAATTTTGAAAAAATACCGGGATTTCTTAGTGCAGTGCAAGGCACCCCGCTAACGGCTTGTTAGGTGTGGGCGCTGGGCGTGCCCACACCCCTAATAAGGCGCCTGGGCTGTATGCATGAGGTGGTGTTTAATTGAGACGTTTGCTTGGCGTTAAATTTTCTACTCGATTAGCTCTAAATGGTTGTATTATTAAACTACGAATTTGCCCTACCATTCTTGAGGGCATGTAATTATTACGATATTGCTCTATTGAAATTACTACCTCTTGCTGCCCGGATATGCAACACTTCCCCCTCGTTCTGCGCTCTATAAAAATCAAAAGCAGCAGCAAGAGAAACTTTAAAATAGTTATGCTAATAACAAAGCTACAGACGAAGGATCCATATGGAGCCGACCGGGTGCAAGATAGCTAAGGTACAGGAAACTCCCCAGAAACCTGTACCACCCCCGGAAAACGAGTAACAAAACAACGGATAGTAAGCTGCCACCGGCTCATAGCCTGTTACGATATAGAAGAGAGAACTGTATGCGTGTATTCTATGATACAATGTGTACAGTAAGAGTAAGAAAAGATACTAGATATATTGTACAATAGAGTGGCAGTCTTTTGCAACCTTTTGCCACCCGGATATGCAACAATCTTGAGATATCTCGGGAGTGTCATCAATATGGTCGCGTCTTAATTTTGTGCATAGTACTATGGAAGATTGAAGCTTGTGTTATGTGAACAGGAAGGAGATGGGTGTGTGCGTTCGTTCGTTACCGCGCACATCTAGCCATCTCAGGTAGAGTTTGAGGCTGAGAGTCCCAAAACCTATAGGCCAAAATCTGTAGGCCAATCTCAACCCGTACATACAAGATCTTGTTACCTCAATTTCAGTCTAAGAAGGAACGGTGCGGAGTTAAGCAATCTTTAGCGGTTAAGCGTGGATGCCTTTTGCGCGACGCTAATCCCGAGACTGCTGGGAAGAATTTACTCTTCCCGTGATTTGCCGCACTTGACTTTTCTGGTTCCTGTTTGACCGATACAAGTGCAGATACAGAATACGGGTTTGTAGATCTACGACAGATACTGTTGAAGAAGAGAACTACCCGAATCATATTCACGCGAAGAGTAACCGAATTGGAAAAAAATAAGAAACAAAAAACGATACAATTTTACGTCCCCTCTTCCGCCGTCTCAATCTCAGTCTCCGCCTCCACATCCTCCTCCGCGTCCTCCACCACCAAAGGTATCCGGCCACTCCACCCATCCAAACCCACGCGGGACCTTCACAAAGACCTCGATTCGACCCGGAGGACACTGATCGTCCCCCTGGATCTTCTCGAAGGCGCCCTTCTCAAAGATCCAGAGGGCGTCCTCCGGGTCGGGATCGGCCTCTTTGGCCGATAAGAGTTCCTTAACGTCTCTGGCGGAGAGGGCATAACGGGTTGAGAATCGGACCCCAACCCGGGTATGCCCTCGAGCTGCCTCGTTGGGGGTCTTATTCAAGACCCCCTTCGGGGTAGCAGCCTGGAGAGACCGAAGTCTTGTTGCCATCTTGTGGGAAGATGTAGCAGGCTAGGGATTGCCCTTCTAAAGGATGTTAGTTGTTGATGGTAAGCAGGGGAGGGAGCGTACTTTGAGGATTTGGTCCATTGTTGAGTGAAAATTTCGATCGAAAGGTTTTGTAGTGGTAGTGATAGTGGTAGATCAAAAGTTTCGGAACTGAGCAGATATCTGAAGAGAAGAGAAAAGAAGAAGAATGGACTGAGGAATAGACTGGTTTTATGCGCTCTGATGTCGATATGTGTGAATGTGCGGTTCAGCTTCAATGGTGATTGAGGGTAGGATGTAGCTATTAAACCTGCAATGAACCATTAAAAACTCCTCTGCTCATGACGCGAAGACTTTCGATTGATTCTCGCCCCGACGGAAGTGGACAGAAGCTGCTCTCGTTTCCGGATTTGCTCGTTACTCAGAAGCTAGCTTTGTGGAGGCGAAAGAAGCGGCTGGTTATGTGCGCATACAGAGGCTTATTATTCTAAGGCGACTTTCTAAAGCTAGCCTTTAGGTAAAGGTCGTCTACTTGAAAGTAAAACTGTGAGTTAGTGTTTGCGCATCACACCAGGCCACTCGCACTCCCAGAATATGGATTATTTATCTCGTTCTGTGGTATTGGGCACAAGTTGGCACAATTATACGCGGTGTATAGTAATACAAGAGATGGCAAGGTAATCGCGGAGGTGTCTAATTACTTTTTTGGTCGCAGGATGGGCTGGTTCGTGCTATTCCTCCTACCATGTTCGCACATGTTGCTACTAGCTTTACGTACCTCCTGGTAGAAGAACCCTCGATAATGCAGCCTTAACTCTAATTCCTAACATATAGGCGGACATCGTATCGATATCCCGGCAATTGGGGTTAAGAAAGTGTAACCACTATCACTACTTGGACAAAGCTGCTAAATCTTATAGGGTTCGAGTTAATTCACCGGTAAGTCAAGTGTCAAATAATACCCAGTATGCCGATGTAAGCAATAGTACGCTGACGTACCGTTGTCCCGCTGGGTTGTTACTGGGTCCCTTTGCTTCTGACTAGTCCATAAGCCAAGAAGAGGAATTCGAGGGTGAACATATCGACTGCACTACTGGAAGTGAACTGCAAGACAAAGAAAGGACAGATAAAACGAACGCGATATAAATTTAAATCCCGAGTGCCTAGGTAATTGTAATGAAAAACAAACATTTAGAACCACTATTTCTGTAAACACCCCACACACAACTGTTCTCCGCCAAGATACGGTGGTAGTAGTAGCCGAAATTTTGCGGGCGGCCGCCTTAAGGATTGATGAACCGGATCAGCGGAAGGAGCCGGGGTTGAAAGCGATGGTAGTAGGAGTTGGTGGCGCTGCACTGATGGCTGTCTTCTTGGCTGGACAGATCAGTGGCAGGGATAGCGTCCAGATTTTGCGATGTTGAATGAGTGGAAGAGAGAGGGCCGGGGTATTCGGCGGTTGTTGGGCTTTGGTGCTGCCGCGTCGATTGTCAGGGTCGGCGGAAGTAGCCGGGATTGAATCGGGTTGGAGGGTTGGAACCAACGGAGGTAATAATGAGGGGCGCTGTACTGAATGTGGCGGTTGCGGATATGGTCGTAGTGGTCTTGCATGGACGGATAGGCGGCATTGAGAGTGCCGAAATCGTATGCGACCGAATGGGGGGCTGTAGCAGTGCCGAGATTTTCCGTGGTGTCGGTTGCGCGGGCTGAGGTACGGCCTCGATTGCGTGCCTCGATTGCGTGGGCACGCATGCTTAAGGTCGCGCGGTGATGAGTTGGAAATGATGAGTTGGAAGGTTGGCTGGTGGTGTGGTGGTGTTGGAGCGGAGCTATGAGCTTCAGCGTAAAGTGCTAGATAGAGAGATGGAGAAACCACCGAGATAGAGGATTGATAAGAATAGAGCTTCGTAGATAGCGGATCTCTACTGTAGCTAGTAGAGTTAGTATGCATGCTGATTGATGTAGAGCGGTGGACTGTTGATTGCACTTACAGTTCAGCCATCATGAATCAAGATTACCCTAATCTTATCAATCCTGTGTCCCGGTGGTTTCACTATCTTGCCGTCCGGGAAGTTAAATGTGAGACCTGCGGAGATATTCTGCCAATTCATGTACGAAACGATTGGCACAAGCTGTGTACAAGCTCGGATCATAATCAATCACTGCTCATCACTTTCTGGCAAGATATTGCAATAACGGCAGAACTGCGTGCGTGTGCATAGAGTATGGTACATAAAGAATGAAGAAGAAAAAAAATCAAGATATAGACAGACAACTTCGGGTGCTCAATTGGCTTCCTTTTCAATGGATGTCATAATGATTCTCAATCGCATCTTCAGAACTTCAACACCACCTGTAACCCCTGTTGCAGCTCATGCCATCATTTATGGCAACTCAACAAACTCTCGAAGAAACACAACAAGACCCATGCCACCCGCACCGAATACCCACAGCTAGCTGAAACGAGCGATAACATTTCTGCACTCGGTGGCTACATCTCGTGCAATACCGAGGGAACGGGAAGGTCCATGGAGTCGCGGCGTTGCAGTTGCAACAGACAACGTATTTGGGGTTGCTGTCTGGAGCAGGTGATAATCGACGTCGATCGGAGAGGTAGCCTGGGTGGAGACTGGGGGTGTCGGTATTCATGTTGGAACTCGATTGGTATTGGGAGGTAACGGGTTGTTCATTTCGCCGCGGGATGGGTTTTGGGAAGGCGACATGTACTTGGGTTTATATATCGTGCGACATTAAAGGTACCATTCAAGACGAAGGAACATTCGCTTGTCGTATTGAAAGAGATGTTGTGATAGAAAGCTTACTAAGATGTGTACTAGGTCTTTTACTGTGTTTTCCAACATTCCGTCAGCAATTTCTCACAAAGGAGACAAGTATGCTGTATACGAACTAGAGAACCACAATATTCTCAGAGCAAGTTGCGTAATACAGCTAATGGGATAGGAAACATTGCATATGCTTGGTGGGGACCACGGGGCGAACAGCAAGGGAAGGGCACCACAATTATTTTTCACCAGCTGAACAACGTAAAACACTCTACCTTTAAAAGATTGCGCTGAGATTTTATCTCGCACTAGACTAAAAGTGGGTCGTACGTGATACTGAGCCTTGTACCTCACCTCCTAAATCGAGCGCTCAACCCGTTTGCGGTCGGCTAAATTCTCAACCCAGACAGCGATTTAGGGTTGAGGGTTTAGTCAAGGCCGGGTAAACGTCTGGTGCGAGATAAGCTGAGATTCTCTGGTTGAGTGCGATTGATTCCACCCATAATTGCCCGAATTAGCGAAAATTCCAACAAGGCCAGCTGGATCTCGGAAGGTGCTAACAATTCCAGAGAATACATCATGAAAAACACATTTTCGTTCAATAAGATTATTTTGTTTTGCACCAGATTCTCAGAGTCCTGAGATGTAAGCCTCGTATCTCTGCCGTAAAATCGGTTAGCTCTGACGAGAATCTCAACTGAGCAAAGCGAATTAGGGTTGAGGGTTCATGAAGGGCGGGTAACGTGTGGTACGAGACAAAATATTGAATATTCTGCTCTTAGAAACTCCTGAACGCGAGTAGACATTAACGAGGTTGTGACTGGGTTATAGTTATCATGACGATGTTATGAATGTTTAGCATCCTTTTCTAAGAGACTCGGCTTTTGTATAGATTTCAATGATTCTTTTTATGAGGTATTGTAGAGGCTGGTAGAGGTGTATACGGTCCCGTACAGCATTAGATGGCAATCGAGTACATACAGTTGTCGCATATATAGACCGAACTGAGCTGACCATCAGCTCCGCTAATGGTAGGGCATAAAGTACACAACTCCTTTGTATATATCTCAAGTCTGTCTCCTTCTCTCTTCTCCGTACTATAGCTTATGCACATAGTTCTCCCCTCTATATAGCAATAATAGTTGCTGAAAGTGGTGATTGTTGTATCAATCAAGGGAGTTTTTATGCTCATGTATACAGTAGTTGGTCTATGCCTTGTACGTATGTATGCGCACTCAGCTGTCCATATCCAGCTGACTCCCAAATGACCTCCATCAGCCCAGCTGAAGCCTATAAGCCTTACAAAGGTTGACGATCTATAAATGCAATAGTTGCACATAAGGATCCGAGTGAGAGTATATATAGGAGGAAGCGATAAGATTATCGCTAGAGATCTAAGAGGTCTTATAGTTAGAGCTGCGGTTACCTAGCTCTAAAACCTCACCTGCCAATTGGCCATGTTAGCATTTTCCGCCAAATACTCCGTGGCCGTGGACAAAGTCTGAATTTTGAAGTTTGTCGAGGCATCACATGCTCTCGTTCCCAGATTTTCACGTCGCTCGCAAGCTGTTTGCCGGAGGCCAAAAGAAGCCGCTGGATTTTGAGCGCAGGCACCATACTTATGACCAGATTTTACTCACGGTTTCGAACGAACGTTCGCGTGAAACGTTCCAGTCTACGTTCGTCGTGCCAGGGTTAAGTTATCAATATTCTACTGTACACACCGGGAAGTGATTCCTCATGGCGGTATGATTGGTGTTAGCGAAAATGTTTGCTGATCCTGCGATAGTTTCTTTAAGTCATTTCAAAGACTAGATTCTATGAAGATAAATGACCAATACGAATAATAGGTACCTTCAATAGTAGCCGCCTCATCTTCAAAATATTAACTATTCTGTTGACTGATATAGCACAGCTTTATCTGCCGGAGTCAACTGGTCCTGTATCATTTGTCGCCAAGGGATATCATGGCCGTGTCTACATTAATTGGTTGTTCTCCATGCCCAAGTTTGAGAAGACTACCATGACCTAATGTTCCTAAGCGGCTGGCCGGCTTCAATTCTAGAGGCCCGGCTTCATGCAGGCTAACCGGGCCGGGCCGCTTAGGAACCCTGTCATGATCCTACAGGATTACTATCGTTTTTTAATCGCCTTTCGCTTGTATCCAGGGATATTTTTTGCAACATGAAACGGAAGGCGGAAACGCTACTCCGAGAACACTGTCGGTTTTCAGATACGCAAAGCAACCCCTCCAGATACTGACGAGGAGAAACTGAACATTATGCTAAGGAAGACAGATAAATAGCGAGAGGGTGTACTTGATCGCTTGTGTGTGGATTACGGAAGGTGATTCAATGAAGGATTGCAATGATTTAGTATTTAGCAAGTTTTGGGACACAAGGCGCGAATGGAGCATGCGACTTAGAGTATTATCTATGATCGAGGTTTTAAAGTAATAACTCCAGTGCGTATTGTTTCCTTCATGGGAATGGCATGTATCTAAGGGTATTTTTGCCTGCTTATTAGTCCTTTAGTTACCGACTCGCCATAACCCTGCCGGATCCCACTTGTGATTGCAGGACTACAACTGGCGGACAATCAAAAGCAGAGTATTATGTGATTATAACCAAGCAGGACCCGAATTTGACCTCCCGTTTTGTTAGCAACTCTGGGTCATTGTGGGTATATGTTACGCACGGCTTGATTTAGATACAGATATCCCGCGTACCCTGCCGCCATTACGCAAAGAAGTTTTGGGAATTGGAGAAGAAGGAGGAACAGGTAACGAAACAGAGCGGTTTAGAGCTTGAATTTAGGTTCGATTCTACAAGGGCTTTTTTTAGATGGAAAGGTTTGTAGTTGTTGTGGGGAGTAGCAGGTATAAATAAGACCTACTAGTACTGCTAGTATATGCATTATTATATCTGATATCGACCATTTTCAATTATCCTCTCCTAATGTTTTGAATACCGACTGAATCAGGTAGGCCTTCCTCCATATACTACTGTTTTTGTCAGGAACAATTTCTAAATACGACGAGCACATGGAAAAAGCGCTAGCAGAAATAGTGACCGAGAAGAAATATTCTTATATGCTGTGAAGATATATATAGTTGAATATCTGTTTTTAAGGAACAGCGTTGGAAGATTGTGAATTAGGACTAAATACATCTATCAGTAACGTATACTTAGCATATTTATTAGTATGAAAAAGGAACCTCTTAATCTGAAAGTACCACCTCTCTTGGATATCGAGCACAGAAGAAATGGTGGCTCAACTGCATGTAACCAGTTGAAGATCTCAATATTCCGTGATCCTCGAACTAGATTTCGATGAACCGGTTCATAACTTAGACACGGAGAGAAACGACGCGAGGACATTAACTACTCTTTGCTGGGAGTCTTTCAACCGTAAGCAAATTCCATTCCATCACAATCCAGGAATCTGTTGTACATTGGGCAATGATTGAAACCCCGGACATAAACACAGCCCGGTTATTATAGACAAGAAAGAAGTTATCGAGAAGTGATAAAATTTAACAAGAATGGCGGACGACATGTGTTCCCATTTAGCGAGCGCTAGGAGGTTGTGTTTGCGTGTAGGTAGCTTCCAGGAACCTGCTCGGGTTACTATTCATTGCCAACCAACCTATTGACTTCCTCTGTCATATGAGCTAACATTTCCATCCGCTCACACATATTATCATTAACAAGCTGCCGTAGTTTTCTTATCGTCTTGTTTGACTCCGCTGCACATCGTTCGAGCTCTAAACGCTCTTTCACCAAACGTTCGTTCGCATTAGCCAGTTGTTGCAGTCTTTTGATCTCTTTGTTTGATTCTGCCGCAGATTTCTGGAGCTCTGAACATTTTGTTATCAATTTTTGGTTCTCAACTTTCAGCGATTGGACTTCAGCATCCAAAGTTTCAATTCGAGTTTGGTTGCTTTCTTTCATTCTCTCGCGGGGAGTTTTGCCTTGATAAAGTGTGGTTTGAAGTGCTGTCAAATAAGTTTCGAGTTCCTGAACTCCTCCAATAGATGACGGTAGTTCACAAGAAGGATCAGCAAATGCTATTCTCAAATCTGTATTGCAATCAGGCCAATGTTCAGGGATGTAGTTATTCACACATTCCTCGTGGTCCTTTAAGGTGACGCTTCTGGTGATATCAGCATAATCTTGGTCTTCCGTTTTCAATGGCGGTTGTGATGGCCGTCTATTGTGGTTAGCATACATCAAGATCAAGAAAAGATCGACTCAACTGAAATGACCAGAGATCCCTGTCCTGACCCCGTGCCTGGCCATTGACTGTCCACTTAGCCTTCAGCTTGGGGTGGCACCGTGAGAGATTATCGATACATGCGGCTGCGTGACGTTGATCCAAAAATTCAACTGCACATCTATCGCCAAAGCCGAAACTTCGGATAGCAATAACATGGCCGTATTTTGATAGTATATGACGGGCCCGGTCGCGGGTTGTACCGATATCAAGAGGCCAAACAAATACTGTTCTTGAAGGATAATCCGGTTCTTTATTTTCCCTGTGATTCGTATCGATAGAGATTCTATTCACTGATGACTGTCCGTTATTGGAACACGTGCTTGGTGTCACTGGCATGGTGATATATTGGGGTGGTAGATAGGAGGTGCAATTCAGCTTCTTGCTAAATCGGTTGATTTTCCGATTCCTGCATCGTGTCAATCCCATTCATAGCGATTTAATGTTGTTGATGTACCAATACCTCGACTTTTTTAAAAGTTGCCACGGACTGCGCTGCGGACGAGGCTCATTGCCCCAATCTTGGGCGGAAGCTGGCCGAACACGGTAGTGCTCTCCTGCCACGAAATTGTCGACACAGTATCTTGCTTGGTCTTCCGTAGCGAACTCGGCGATGCATCGTCGTCCAGCATCGAGCATCCATAAGTCCTTCACCTCTCCAAAAGGCTGTAGAATGTGAAAAATATCGTTGTAGCTTCTTCCAAGTTGGTAACATATGACGTGTACACATCGATGGGCGTTGAATATTTGCGGGTCCATCTCGAAGGTGAGTCGCGCACCAACGAGAAGATCTAGGTCTTTCTGGATGTTTTCTGCTTCTGTAAATATATGAAGGGTTAAACGGATCGTTCTAGGAATTGAGGCTAGCGCTCTAAGGTGAAAATTGATGAGCAATTAAACTATATTCATTGGACGAACCTGATTATCAATCGACATCAACGGTTTGGTGTGTGAACCTCGTGACAGCTGCCGAATTTTCTGGGATGGTTAACTGCTGGATGTAGGATTGGGTGGAGCTTAGCTGGAATTTGAGAGTGAGTAAGTACTGGCGACTACCGCTGTGCTTGGGATTTATAATGGGGGTGATGAGAACGAAGTTTAGGGGATGAGGGGATGGGAGCCGTAGCTTTATTTGTTTCCTTTATTGGTTTCGAAAAGCGGTAAGGAAGGAAGAAAATTGTGTCCTTGGCATCACCAAACCCCTGATGCGGCTGGGGTGTAAGTGGCGAAACGAGGAACAAGTGGTAGTCACGTGACCTCAGCATAATCACTTACTGTACCGGCCACTGTCTGTTGCTGACAGGTAATTTCGTTTTGGACAGCCAGTGCTGACAGCTTCGGAAGAGATGGACAGGGTTATGACAATGGTAAAAACGATCTCAATCCGTGGAATGTCAAAAGAAGTGCAGGAAGAACGGGTGGGGTAAAGAGTGGACCCAGCGGGAAAATACCCCCAATATGGACTAGCTTTAAATGTAGAGTATAGTACAGAATTAAACTTGAGAGCGCTGACAACTTTTACTGCTTGGATACTGGCTTGCTGACGCTGATAGAGGCATAAAAACAGCTGGGCAAACACCACCCTGTGCTGACTGCTGACGTCCGAACCTCGGTGGCCGGTACAGTATTCGGCTGGTGAGAACAAAACTCACTCACAGCTCTCGTTACCAGCTTGCATGATCCATTGTAGTTACTGTTTATCCCTCGCACCTAAACTTCGCCTCCCTTTGATTGAATGCCCAACCTGCTAGAGCCACGTTTCGATAACGTCGGGTTTATTGTTTTTCTTCAGTTACATCTAGTTTACACACACTTGTATAGCCACAGTAATCCGTGGTACAACCCAATTGAGTTTGAGTTGAATAGACCAGGGATGGAAGCTGTCCGTCCGCCCGTTCGTATTTCAGGGCCCCATCATGTAGTCCAGTTGCGGTCAGGGTATTTCAAAGCCAGCGCCAGACCAGGGGAACTAGATACACTCTAAATTCCAATATATTGCTTACCATAGTTTACTAAAACACCTTGGACGATAGCTCATAAAGTGTGGATTAATAATGGCAACGATGAGGCACCGCCGTGAGTGGGTTGATAGGAGATCGTGTAAGCATAGCGGAGCGGAAATTTTTCCTTTCAGTTTGCAACTCAATTGTGCAAGGCTGGAGATTAGCATATACAATTCCCGAAATGGAGGTTGTGTGAGAGGAAGACAAACGTTTCAACTAACGGGGTTAAACCACCGCAACCTGACCAAATGTATCCTGATATGAAGTAGCCCTTCTAACAAATCTTTCAAATCATGATTTTTCCTCCGATACATCACTACATGGCTACATCACGTATTCATTGCCAACTTTTATGGCGTTGCTTGGTCCAATTTTCTTCACCGTAGATCGTATTTTACTGTTACCCCTCATTGAGACACCACTCTTGTACAAGTAGTTTCTTTATAGGACATTTCCTATTCGAATCATGGTGATATATCGCAAAGGAGTAGCCTGGAAATGATGCTGAAGAGTTCTGCGAGAACCTGCCGATGGGGAGCAGGTTGATAACCGAACACTGGTGTAAAAGGAAGAGTCGGTGGAACCCCTTTCTTGTACCACCGGCCTGCAACCGTAGATTGGCTTAGTGTTTACACTTGAAAAGTCTCCAAGTGTGACGATGCTCACCACAATGCGGCCTTCAGAGTATCATGGCTCATCTTAATCATGTTTGCCAGGCCCAAGCACCTGTTCTCCAGATATCTGCCGCGTTTCCCATTGCAACCCAACCGCTGGAGGAGCTACACAATAAAGGTTGTAATCTCAATAGGTCATGAGACCAATGTCAACTTTGCAGTGCTTTTGAGGGTCATGACCTCGGCCTGAAGGGCCTCGATCTCCTTTGTGTGTCGGATTTCGGAGGCAGCAATCCTCTCCACTAGTTGAGTCACTTGATCCTGCATTTTGTAGAAAGCCGAAGTGCCTAGGGTGATCAAATACGCTCAAGACACCGTCGAAGGCGGCAGTTCAAACGATGGTGAACTGCCAACGGAGTAGTATTGTATCATTTCAATCCTAGTCGTTAGTTGACACGGTAAACTAAAGTTCCTGCCAGCTAAATCATTCGGGTGAAGTATGGTTCGTCCAGAACGGTCGATTTCAATTGTGACGGGCATATTGACTTGCACCGTTACACAGTAGCCAGACTGAGAGCGACAGAGGAACAGGGAAGGGCTGACAATACATTGAAGTTCCGTGACGGCTTATTGCAAGCGGTATAATTTGGGGTGGGGAAGAAAATGGTGCAGGCAAGGTGAAAGAAGTATTGGAAACAGGTAAATTAAATCAGACGGAAGTGGGATCATAGCGTCAAAGAGGTGCTAAGACCAGGTCAAATGAAGGAAGACCGGGTACTGACTCGAACAAAGGGCGATCGGAAAGTCTTGGGTCACGTTGCTGCTTTGCGTGGGGCAAACATGTGTGAAATATACAATGACGTACGTACCTTCATCAGCTAAAGAAGGGTCCGACGAAAATAAATCAACAACACCAACACTCCGTGTCATATTCTCCGTTGCACACTGCACCCCACACTTTAACCATTACTACCTCGCAATCTATCCTCAATGGCTAACACAACTTCCCAAACTTGGAGCTGCATCTACTGCTCGAACATCAACCTCCTGTTGTTGGACTGCTGTCAAGGGTGCTTCGTACCTCTCTTTCTGTTCGCTCTCACCCCCAGCTCCCCTACCTGGTACATACTAACCGTGTTATTGACAGTGAGGATGACTTCAACACACTAATAAAATGCTGTGTGTGCAAGAAGTTCCACCGGAAGACATTGGAGTGCGGATTTTGTAGACATGCTCACAGGACGTGTACGAGTTGTAAGAAGTTTGATATACTGGTGGAAAGGGGACGGCATCCTACCGATATACCGGTGAAAAGAGGGGGGCCAGCTGGTTACACGAACCCGGACTCTCAGCACGGTGTTTGATCTCGTTGCGGACGGATGTTATGTGCAGATCGACACGTGGGCTACGTGCCTGTTGTATTAAGTAGTGGAAGGATGCCCCATGGTTGTTCGGCTGGAATTAGTTACGATGATTCAGTGTTGATATGGACCCATTGTTTGCTATCATATTAGTTTGGGGGAGCGTTGGGTTGTTCTAGGTATGTGCGCAGTGTACCAAGCATGGTCAGGTCGTTATAGCATCTTGCGAGGGGTTTTATTGTGACCTAGCGTGTAATATTTATTGAACGCCGCCTACGGCGTCCATAATGATTCATTGTAACAAACGCCAGGCCTCAAATAGCAAAGAATATATTTAGTTAACCAGATGAAGATATGAATGAACTAGCCGAGACCATGAGTATAAACTACACTTGTGAAGCAATTGAATTCTTTCATCCGCGCTGTTGTACGCGGATCAAAAAACGGGAGTGTCTACGGTCTTAGTTCACCCCGTATCAATCCATACGAACTAGAAAGTGAACATGGAGAGATATATCATTGAGGCCAAACCCTATTGAAAATACGGAAGTATCTACATTTCTCTTTACTAATATTGTACTTTCTTAAGTATTCTCCTTACGATAAGATGGTACTTTATGGATAAGAATATTGTGGTGTGTTAATAACTTTTAATACTTTTGTTATCTTTTTATGTTTAGGTTGTCTAGAAAGTTCCGGTTAGAACTTGTCTGGAACCTTCTTTTTAGTTCCATTGGATAAGGGATTTATCAGCGCTTATCTTAAAAGAACGCGCCTAGATTGTTCTGTTATATTCTTTACGGTTCTTATGTATTTATGTACAGTTGCAGAGTTTTTCTCTTCCTGTTTTGGTTATTATCTGCGACCGTGGTCACGGACAATCACCCATTTATTATTGTATATATAGATACTGTTTCTCCGGTTAGAGAACAGTTCTTTAGACTTGCTCAGACATCGATCGGAATACTACAATATCTCCTCTCGAAATCCTCTTCTCAGTATATGCTTGCCTTTCGAATACTCCTTGAAATCGTTATACTTGCAATACTTCTTCTTCGTATACTTCTTCTGAGATTTTAATAAATCTCTTCGGACTTTCGCTGTAATAATCGAATAAACCCTTTATATTTAGGTTACTCTTAGTCGATCCTGTAAATAACACAACATCTAAAACATAGTACTATGCAAAAAGACGACTTTGTGCGGGGTGGCAAAAACTCACAGCGCCTGGCAGTACATGAGAAATGCCCTCCCCTAGGATCGAACCCATGGGCCCCCTGCAGACCCGGTACTTACGGCAGGGAGTGGGAGCAAGCGACCACTACGCTATCTGGGCATTTTTTGTACTAGTAGTAACCATGGAGGGCCATAAGGCGCGAATTTTATGTTGTCAATCGTACTAAGGCACTTAGTGGCACCAAGAACCTCCTGTGGTCAGACGCTGTAACCTCGATCTTATGTGTCAACGATACAGATACTTCCATACTACTGTTCACAGTCACTTGATACACATTTACCGTTCTCGCACGCTTTGGTATTCCCGATCACTCGTTAATAACAACCGATGTTTGATCCCCTAATTTGGGCGGAGACTGGTCGATATCTGTCTTGAAGCTAATGAGAACGGCATTCAGGTTTCTCCCTTGCGTACAGCTACGATTGCTACTATGCGTACAAAACTCACCACAAGGACGCCGCCCCGGATCATTCACCTGAAGCAACGATTCATTGTCTTAATCGGAGTTGAGAAACTATCCATCTCACCTTCTTTCCGTCCCTCCATTTGGGAACCTCTCGGCCGCACCACCTTCCAACCAGCCCCTACCTTAGCTCCAAATCCGTAAATCTAACCGTCTCACAATATCCGCAGCTCGTGTGTGTATGTCTACACACGGTGCACCTCGTCAATCCTCGATGTTTAATGCCACATTTACAACACTTGCGGACTTTATTATTGCCCTGATGGCTGTTGGGCGTTAAAATTATTCAATCATGCAGTACTGGAGAGGGAGATCTCACGGTCGCAGTGGTTCCAAACAGTTTTGGCAGCAATCGATTGGCAGCTCGTTTGAGGTGTTGCACCATCGGCAAGTCCAACGGGCTACGGGTGGCATTTGTTAAGTACGATGATGGGTGCAACGAATGATACGGATGGTGAGTGCAACCTATTTCGTGTACAGAAAAGACTGTGGGTTGATATTTGAGGATTCAGAAAAATATAGTACGCCGTGGTACTTGGGGAAGAGATATATATATATTTGGTGAGAGTTGGTATAACTTGTACTGTCGCCGTCAGCTCAAGACGATAACAGTTATTTGCCCTCAGAAGGGAATTCATAGTGTATGGTACTCCTCCCGTTCAACTTCAGTGCAGAAATAACAAGGAAACATCTGGTGCTGAAACCTTCACATTCTCATACATCTACCACAGATTGCAGAAGGATGCTACTGGAACATGCATAAAACGCTCCGTCAAATTGAACGCCTCTAATTAAACTACATATCTTCCTATACACTTTACCAAGATCCTAACAGAAAACATTCATAGCCTAATACATCTCCCACACCCATTATAAATCTGTTTACAAACAGAGCACTTCCTAGGGTTCCTATGAATGGCCAAGCAAATACAGCAACGGATTGCAGGATATCCCAGATACTCTCTAAACACTCATCAGCACAAACCAACAACCCGACGGATGAAGAATGTCATACGATTTAATAGGAGCACAGCAAACCTGGCAACAATCAAATTTTGCATCGTTTCTAGCGTGGCATTCCTCACAATGCCAAAGCGCCATGAGAATCGACGACATCTTAGACTTCTGGAAAGGTGTGCGGGGGAAACTGCCGGAAGATATACTGATTGGAGTTGGAGTTACGTAGAATAATCTGGTGGTGGATGCTGTTTCACCAGGTGGAGATATAATGAAGTGACGGGGAACAAAACGTATAATATAGTTTGAGTTAGGGGGGCAATATCGCTTCAACTTGGAAAGCCTAATTCAATTGAATCACATCAGTTACGCCGCTATTTTGGCTACTCAAATTGAATACTGGTTATAAAGATACATTTGCAATGGCCATTTAAGCAAACAACACAGTTGATAAACAAATTATTACAGGCCAATATTATACCCACAAAACTAGAAAAGAAGTACATATGCTCTACTCGGTGCCTCTAAAAGCGAATAATGTGCTTTTGTTTTCTCCCATCATAATAACCTGTGGGGCGTGCATGGATCACTAATACTTTTGTCTCCTAGCTGTATGGTTTCAAAAAACTACGCGGTTTGAGGCGTAGTTCGATAGGGATGAATCGGAAGAACACATTGCCTTAAGACCCAATCCATAGCTTTCTTTAACATACATAGCAAGACGAGTGAATGGAGTGCTGGACTCAGAGGTGTATGATCATTAATTGAACGCAAAATTGGCCTCCGCCCGTGTTCAACAGTACCGTTGTATGTAGCCACTTGTAAATATAACCTCTGTAAAACGACCACTTCATCCTACAGGCCTTCCTGCGCCTTGTAGCCAGCAGTCTGAAGAACTACCGAAAGCTGTATAAATATTGCTTGTACAATGAATTCAAAAGCTGCGAAAAGCGTTGATTTTTACCGTTGCTAGAAGAAACTCTTTCCCGCATCCAGATCGCTGACCGTCGAAGATTACTATCGACTCCAGTCATAGAGTGAGTAGATGAAAGCGCCATCCATGCCCAGACACAGCGCGGCGAGTGATGGCAATGTTGTGACCCATTCGTGGTAGCCGCCCATCCATAGACGGGCAGTACCATCCATGGACAGCGCGGTTCTACGAATGGTACCACCATTCATGGACCCATGAATGGGACAGGTGAAAATAAAGTATTCAAATTAAAAATAGCTTCACTTATAAAATAAGTACTATTGGATATTTCTTTCACAATTCCATTGATTGGCTTCACTTCACTTCTACATATCTCTTTTCTTATAAGCCTATATGTATCGCTCGCCGCCATATATTTCTTTTACCAGTCAGTTTGCTTCGCTTCTATATATCTTGTTTTACAAGTCAGTTGGCTTTGCTTTGCTATTTTACTGACTTTATCTGTAATTATTTTACTCTGCTAACTTTACCAGTAATTAAATTGCTGGCTCTCAATAGTCCTCTTGGTGGTGCGAATTTAATTTGCATAACTTATTTTTACTTGATCCATTCATGGGTCCACGAATGGTGGTACCATTGTGGAACCGCCCTGCCCATGGAGGTACTACCCGTCCATGAATGGAGTGATTCCACGAATGGTTCAGAACAGCAACCCGAATACTACTTTTGTGCAGCAGTAGCTCTACCCTAACGCGGTGGTGCCGAGCTTATAGGTATAACTAATGCTGCAGAGATGGATGTTGACGCATTCTTGATCCCCTAAAAGCTGCAAGACTTCCGCCATCAAGCGTGATGGATCTACGAGAGGGTTCCAAAGATAACGGGATAGATGATGAAGACTCGGAACGTCTGCCCGAGATGTCGGAGTCGTTTACACATCATATCACTCATCATCTGACATCGTACGATGTTGCGTATATGGATCGCCTCCACTGTACGGCTTATGGGCTTCAGCTGGGCTGATGGAGATCATGATCTCATGATGATGATGGTCATTCCGAACTCAACTGGAGATGCCAGCTGAGTGCGCATGCATGCGTACAAGGCATACTCCGAATGCTGATATAAGAGCATACAAGCTTCCACGTAGATAGTCTCTATTCATTAAGAAACTAAGCTTCTCTCTCACTATTGTAACATACGATGTTGCAGCGAATGAGAGGTCATATATAACCTGTTGAATATATCAGAGGATAGAGAAAGACAAAGGGAATGATATTGGAGAGAGGACTCTCTCCGACGAAATACTGCGAAAACCCTGCAGTCTAGATATGTTTGCGCAGATCGGCGAAGTTTCTGTTGGCCTAATCACCCATCCCGATAGAACGCTGTCTCCAACACACGATTCATTTCTTCTGTGACTGTACTGTCTGATAATGGCCTCATGTGTGTACCAGTCTTTAGCCCCCCTGTCTCCTGAATGATCCAGCGTCTTCGAAGATCTTATGCCTTCAAAGATCGAAATATCCTCCCCCACTATTTGTTACTTATCTCTAAAACCCCCAGAAATCAAGTGGCTAGTTAACTAAACCTGCTGTACCAGAGAGTGAGAACGTACTCTGAATCACCACCAGCCGTTATGACGTACCAACAGTTCTTCTCCCACATCGTTCCAAGCGTCATAGAACTGGAACTAGTGCGCAAATGCGTCATGGGGCGAGTTTTCAGTGATAGCCAGGAATCTGTGGAAGAGGCTAAGAGCCGACATCGCCATTATTTGATGTAACATCAGCACAAGGTATAAACAAGAACTGCAAGGTGGAACATAGGAAACGGTAGCCGCTGGGTTTGTGATGCCTGAAGATGAAGATATTCGTTGATCCCGAGGTGCAGCGGTTGAGTGCGTTTGAGACAATACTAGGTGAGATCTGCATTTGGCTGAGACAATGAACGGAGATAGAGGTTAGGAGACAGCACGATGGCGAACAGTAGGCCACTGGCTGCCACAGGCCAAGGATTCGCAGCTGACGTGCATACCGGGGTAAGACTGTCTTGTGCGAAAAACGTACTGCTGTTGGGCCTAGTTTTTGTAGAGTACGTGGCTTCGGGTTGGGCTGGCAGCTACTATATACTATGTCAAAAAGCCCCCGTTTATTCGTGTAGCATTACTACCAAGATTTTACAAATCGCAGATGACTACCACAATTTGACGAATGAAGCATTTGCACAAATGCTTCAATCTTGCAAATGTCTATTCTCCTAAATCTTCCAGCAATGTAGTATGCACTTCAATTGTAGAGTTTTATCAATGCTACATTCTGTCGAGTACGTTATGCCTGTGGCATGCATCTCACATTGAAGTTAAATTTATATGCATACTGCATTCTCTCCGTATCTACATGCATTTGGCGGAGCTTCTCTATAGCTACCAGAGCCCTGAGTTGAGAATACTTCACTCCGGGAATTGTACGTTTTTCACGGCTGATTTAGGTGGCTAAATTTAGATCTTACGTTGATTTTACTTTTTCCGTGGCTGCTCCGGGCGGGATTTGAACCGCGGACCTTGAGGGTTTTGGCTAAATTGGGTAGTTTTGGCGTTAATTTGCCATTAATGGCTTAGCGCTTGATTATGTCAGCAAAACGTATGGTCAAATCGGGCCCAAAGTACTTCTTTGCACTCATATTATCCACCCAAGGGTTCATCATCGCCCGTAGGCTCTTTTGATGATATATGTACTCTAATCACAGTGCCATATCGTTGAGCCATCTTGACCGGTGAAATAATAGGAGCTTTTGGCATAATGAACATATTCCAGAGTAAACAGGTTAGATGTGTAAGTCTATGGAATCTGCTCCGATTTGGATGGTTGCGGTGCCTATGGAATCGTAGAAATGTGCTGGATTCAGTCGTGCTGTTTGTGTAACGCGAAATGCTCGTCAGTCTCCGCGTTGAGCTTCATACTAAAAATTTAACTTCGGCTAAGAATCATCTACAATGGAGGTATATATGAGGACATACCAACTTCTATTAGTTTGAAGGACTACGTGAAATAGATGATGTACGGGTTCCACCACCAGCTGCCCAGTGACTTCTCCACAAAGTGAAGATTCTCCGCTTTAATCGTCTTGAGCCCAAAGCATACCGCTCCATCAGCCCGTTTATATACCGCGTACGGTGCATCACAGTACTCCTTAGAAGCCTCTCTTATCAATGGTGTACATATGAGAAAACATCGTGTTTGAGTTCCCATCCGCAACGTGATGATTTTGTCAATCTGATAGAAGGACTCTGCTCGTCGTACAAATGACGAGACACGAAGGCTGACTCTCCGAGTATGGCCATCATCATTGAACCGAGCTGTGATTTTCGCCCAATAAAGACACTGGAACTTCATTCCGGCACTCAAGCTGGTACCGTACTCACTATGGTAAGCCTGTATAACATGCGGAATGTCGGCTTCTTTATGTTCCTGTTTGATGTATTTCAGATGATTACCGACTCTGATTAATTCGAAGGGCGTCCCGCTAGAGTCAACTGCATTGGATGGCTCCTTGTGTGTACTTGGATCCTCTGCACTTGTAGACACGCCCAGGAAGCGCTCACGAAGCATGGGACACATTGTAACAACTTTGTTCAACTGTATCGTGAATGGATGGTCAGGAAATGTGCTGTCAAGGATAAACCGCATGGTCTGTGACGAATTAACCGATTTTGTAAGCTGAAGAACCGTTTCTCGGCCATTGGTATGAGGAGCATGAATTTTCGCGACCTTGTGCTTCTGTTCTCCTTCGGCAGACAGGACATTCTTCGCAGTGCCATAGAGATTTATATCTTGGATATAGTGCACTGCCATGTGTACGTTGGGCACGGATGTCCGATTGGTATAGTTTTCCGTACTTTTGAAGACCGCCTGGAGGTTCATTCTTGTACCCGCAAGCATATACGGGAGGTTTTCATACTGATCCTATTCTCGTCAGAGAAGCCTCTCATGTCATATTTCTAGCATACCTTTGTGATGATCCGCTGGTGCACGGTGTACACGAGCCTCGCAATATTGAATGCCGTTCGGATGACTTGAGCAAGGGGATCCAGCTTATGCACGCGCTCGAACATGGCAAAGTATTTCCTCAGTTTCGTATCGGCCTCAGGTTTAAAATAATTTGGCCTCCTTCCGGATTGTGCCTTGAGGATTGAGATTCCAGTGGCATCCTAGTCTCATTTAGAATTGATGGCTTTGGTAGTACTGTAGTGAGACTCGGAGGGCGCTTCAGCTTACATGAACGCCAAACATCTTAAGTAGCACAAAAGGGTTGAGTAATGCTAGACGTCCATGCTCTGCAAACACCATGGAATGTTTATGAAATAGTTCAACATCTCGCAGAGGCAACCGAGCTGATGACAGCGATGGAGAAGAGAGTGATGAATATTCCGACTTGTGGAATGTCAAGATGAACGCGAAGACTCCGAGCGTCTTCCATCACGGACTATCAGCGACTTATTAAAGATGGCAGGTGCAGTGTTCCCAAGCGGCCCGGTCTTAACTGTTCAATACCTAGACAGGCCCGGTCTAACAAATGCTAAGCTGTTAGATATATAGGCACTGCTAGGTACTGGCACCGCTAGGGGCTGCATGAATTGGGAGATACAGCTAGGCACCTGTAAAACCGCTATGACTTGCTAGGCCCTGGCGGTGCTTACAGACACCTGGTGCCTATGCGATGAAATTGAGCTCGTATAAAACTCGTTATTCTGCTTCTTTCAACAGATGAGCAGACATCATGATCTGTAGGTAGTAATAACATCATAGCTCTCAAAGCGAGTTTCCACTCCAGTGAGTATTCGTTGCCGGCAGGTACCTGAAGAACCTGCAGGCATCAGTGAAATCAGCCGTCCCGTCCGTCCTTGGGCCAGACGGAGACGGTGCCGTCTTTTTGAATGTGGACGGGGACGGACGGCAAAGACGGCCGGGGACGGTGAAGTCACCGTCCCCGGCAGTCATCCACCGTCCCCGGCCGACAACGGGCGGTTACAAAATATATTTAGATGAAATTGAAAATGGCTCTGAGAGCGCGGTGTAAGAGATATAAATAGATGCGGAGCCTGGATTGTCCATTGTAATATTCAGAGTATTGAAGAATGGATGGTTGATAAAGAAAAGTCTGGATGAGTGGG
>Ga0307515_10000503_pt1 | contig 93349 bp, 78 predicted proteins | sample 17_EM_MG_FD_194513 | JGI IMG/M metagenome (GOLD analysis project Ga0307515, IMG submission 194513) | Populus trichocarpa ectomycorrhiza microbial communities from riparian zone in the Pacific Northwest, United States - 17_EM | ecosystem: Host-associated > Plants > Roots > Unclassified | place...
GCGACCCGTCGCCTGGGCGACGGGAAGCGTGTAATTCTCCGTCAGAGGGTACGAGGTTCCGTCAGAGCCGTCAGAGCCGTCCGGAACACCCGGGTGTTTCAGACGGAAACTAGAGTTGTTGCTGATGTCTCATCACATCTATATGTTCAGATGAATGAAATCATCAACTGCTAACATTAAAATCAATGTTAACATTAACTGTGTTTGGTTTGGTTTCTAACTCTGCTGTTTTCTGATCCCAGAGTATTGAATGACATAATTGGATGTTTTTTTCTTGTATTTGAGTCTATCTAAATGCATAAAACATTACATTTCTCATATGGTGTAGCTTGTATTTGCCTGCAATTGAATTGAATATTTCTTGTAAAAACATACTAAATACTTCACATCAGTAGAAAATTATATCACTTAAAAGCAATATGTTAATCTTCAAAACTTTGAGATGGCTCAATTGCATTTCTGGCTGCCATCAGACCAAGCTAATTGATGTTGAACACTCTGAGGGTACATTTCTGTGAATCTGACAGCTCTTGTAGTAGTGAATGGACATTCAGGGTGCTGTAGAATTTAGCTTATGGAAAGTTCAAATTTTGAAGCAATAGAAATCTCTTCTTTGAATTCCCCAAGTACTCTAAACTTTGAATTTTGTTCTGCCAGTGGTAGTCTGTAGTGTCCATAAGTATTTTGTCTGTTCAATTAGTCATATTATAAATTTGTATGGCATAATCCCCATAAAACATATTATATTAAAATATTGGATGCATTGTCTATTAATGTTTGTATATTTATAAATATATTGTGGATCTGGCTGCAGTTAATCTAGGAGCACAATCGGATATAAATATTGTGGGTAAAATCAAGCAGATTTATAGTTTCACTGAATGGTAATTACCGAGTATTTTTTAGAATAGACTTGGTGGGGTTGATTGTATACACTTTAAGGTGGCAATCAAGTGATCATTAACAATATACTTGAAGGGTGTAATCTAAAGAGCTTAGAGTTGCACATGGGTGTTGTGAATAAGGAAGATTGGTGATATACTTGCAGGCCACACATATGTTGATTTGAACAAATACATAGATGCTATGATATAGCACAGATAGCGATGTTCCATCAAGATGATATTAATTATGCAACTGAATGCATCAAGTGGGTGATCTGTAAGATGTATTTAGATGCAGTGATTTAGTCAAATTGAAAGTGAAATTGGAAGGAGCCTGTCTGACTTTAGTCAACATGGTGGCAATCAAAAGAAAAAGATATGTGTAATTATTAAAGACTTAAGGTCTCAGTTAGTTCACTAAGTTGAAAATGTAACCTGAGTGGATATATTCTGTATACATCTGGGGAACCTGGAGGAAGTCAATCTAAAAATAGTGAATTTGGTATAAGATCTGATGGATACTAACATTCAATGTAATTCTATATTTAAAATGATGAAATTGGAGATGGTAGAGGATAACAAGGTATACCAAGAAACGAGAAATGTGAAACTGGCTGGAAGTAGAAGATATTTGATTATGACCATAGAATACACTCAGTATTACCTCATAATCATAGGATAGGGAGGTAATGTGCATTGGTTTCACTTTGCTGACTGAGAAGATATGATACTGATAGATGGGAAACAAAGTAATAGGAGATGGATATAAGATGAGATTGGGCAAATCATTGTGAGATACTGGCACTTGGAGGATTTTCCAGTCTGTAGTCCAGATATCTATATCTGATATAGCAGCAAAAATTGCACATTGTGCTACTAGAACATTTAATCTGGATGATTTGATTTCAAATAACGAGGTTTTCAAATCTGATTAGAAATATGATACCTCTCAGTTCCTTCAGCTTTCAATATACATTCATATTATTCTCATCTCTATTCCTCATCTATCATGTTTTGGCTTACAATTCAATTATTACCAGAATGCCTGAATTGAAGGTTTCCCATTCTACCTTCTTATACCATTACCATAGGTTTACAATCAGTATTCCATTCACCCAAGATTGACTGTTTTCTGCATCTAGCATCTCTTACTCCACACTTAGAATGGGAATTTAAACAATATGTTCAGTATCATATCCTAGCATACCACTCAATTGTTTGCCTGTCTCTAGCTGGAACTCTATGTATACAATAGTAAAGCAAACCCTCATTACATTGTTACAATAATTGTCTGAAGTATCTATAGTACCTTAGCTCCTATCACACTACACTCTAGATTGACTACCTCTAGTTTAATTATCTTCACATTAACCACCACGATTTTGACTTTTCAATACTTATTATTATAGTCTCCAATCAAATCTGAAAGTTTTGTCATCACAGTGTCTCACTGTATTACTATGTTTGCTCGATTATGTCTTCTATGTACAACTCCAAACCAGCCCAATTATGGCTTTCCAGTTCACCTGTACATTTAGACTATCATAGCCTTCAAGTGCATTTCTAAGTTGACTTGATCATCATGTTCAGAATTATCTCTATGATTACATAATTCTCATCTCCATTGGGATGTTTGATATTACACAATGTCTGTCTGCACGTACAGCAGTATGTCTACTTGATTATGATTGCCAAGGATATCTCTGGGGTTTCTCAATTACACCTTACAAGTTTATCACTTAGTTTATATAACTAGAGTCTACAAGTGTATCTCTCAGTTTGCTCAATTATATCCCCCAAGTGCACACCTGTATAGACTTGATTATATCTTCCAAGTATACCTCTATACTCTCTCAATTGACATCTCCCGATGTACATCTGATTGCATCCCTCTAGTATCTACCGCCAGCTGACATAGATTGTATGTATATAGGTAGACATATAGATAGATATATAGATATTTAGATGTATTGAGACAGACAAGTTGAATAAACGAGTGTTAAAACTATTCAATACTGGATAGTATATGCAATATCCAGAATGCACCAGCAGCACATCCTAAGATTATGATATTTCTTCCTTGTTGCTCTCTAACATTGTATTATACTCCAATGCTTGTTACTTCCGATCTCAGATACTCTTTAGAGTGTTAACAGCACTACTTTATCTTTCCAGATTTGATACCAGTAGTCCCCAGTACACCTCCAGACTAGTGTATGGGTCTATTTAACTTGGAGATTTGTCAAAGGTAAGATTATAGTCCAAGAACTCTGATATACTCCTAGAAACTCTTAGTGTCCAAAAACAATTTTGCTGACATTGATTTGTAGTTTTAAATTTGAGTATGTATGTTGTACTATCCCTGCAATTTCATTCGAGTCTTGGGGATATAGCAGTAAAATATATGCATTCCAGATTAATAGTGCTGTATTAACATTTCCAAACCTTGATTATTGCATCTGAGCATTACTATCTCAACTCCCACTGTTACACTAAGACTTTACTTTACAGCTAATCCTCTAAGCTTAACTGAGGAAATCTGATATTCAATTCTTGATGATATACAACCATTCACCTTTTCAATCAAGTCTTGATTAGTTTTGGCCATGTCATTGAAACTTTGTAATTTCCTCAGCTAATCATATCCCACCTAGATAAGTAGTACCATACTAAAATATTTAAGACATTAATGTTTCCAGCTTGGCTTCAATATGAAAATGTCTACTATCTCGGTTTGACTCCACTTCATCTCCTACTGTTTAATCTCATCTCCACCGATCAATGCAATAATCCGAAAATTGTTTCCACTTTGCATTTCTCTGTTAGATTTTCTATTCTCTCTGCCATATAAGTGTAGTTGTAGGATAAGTGATAATAAATATATCCTGCTGAGATGGATAACATCAGATCTGTCTCTCCCAGACATTACAACTGACCACTGAACGTCAATATAACATTAAAACCTCTATCTCACCTCGAAAATCCCCTTCAAAGATAAATTCCATCAATTAGGACCTCCATATTTTGAATACATCCACCTGGGGGTGGTTCAGACTAATAGCATATGATTCGAATTCAATCACTCTAGTATTCAAAATGTACAGGCTAACAATTTCTCTTTCTGGGACATCATATGTTGTCAAGTTATCCCAAACCTTGAAAGTTACAATGAAACTTCAATCCAATATCTTAACTTCAGTTACAGCGGAAAACACAATAGTTATATTCAGTTCTGATGATCTGAGCGTTTTCGATTAGATTGCTCCAATTTTGTATTATTTTTATGTAGTTATACAGTTGTCCAATCTAAGTATTCCAGTCTTAAAGGTGGTTGATATTATAGAGATTGTATCAAAATGGGTATTACTGGGTACAAATATCCAGGCTTTGACTGTTGCAATTAACTCTAAACAACTTAACATTCACACATGGATGACAAATTCATATTTGATGCTCACTTCTTCAAATCTCAACATGTATACTCAGAGCACTCAGTACAGTAAGCTATATTTCTATTGTTTTACATAATCACTTCCATTTTGAGTAAATCTTTGTAATCATAATAGACAGCAGTACTGACAAGACAAATCATCCTAACCTATTGCATTACACTTGGAATGTAGTAACTCATTATTAGGAGCAGTTAGATGCAGAATCACATCTATATACTACTGATGTTCAAAGCTCCAACTGCTACTATATGAGTGTTACCGGGTGTTTGGAACAATTCGAGACTGTCGCTTCGTATCCCAGTCTGGGTCCAAACATAGCAGATTCCAAATTGGCGGTCTGGGTGATCAATATACCTGAAAGGCATTTCGAGTATGGTTCAATGGAAATTTCTCGACTCATCAGGATTGGGTATGTAATCAGCGGGTTGTCCAGCGGGTCCATCTGTAAATGCATATACTGCTCTGGTTTTTGCTGTTTGAAAATAGTATCTTATCAAAATCACTTATTCGGCATCCAGAAATGTATTTTTGCATGCTTTGCAGTTTGTGATATCAATTATTTTGTAATCTGGGTTTTTCTGATCATATTTCTTATTTGTGCCTTTAAAGGCAGTCGATAGTTCTGTCATGAGCTCAAATATCTGCACGACGCCTTTATTACCCACTATTCAAGACAAAACATCGTTGATGCTCCCTTGATGCTCATTTTCAGGATGGGGTAATGTAGATGTCATGCACTGAATTTCCTGAAAAGGCAGCCATTACTTCGTATATGAATTATTGCCCCAATGTGACACTTAGATACCCCAGGATGCAAGACCAAAAACGTTGACGCCCCATTGATGCTGATTTTCAGGATGGGGTAGGGAGCATGTCGCTTTGTTTTTGCCCCAAAAGACAGCCAATACCTCATTTATGAATCTCTGCAACCAATCGCCACTTAGATTACACAAGATGCAAAGCCAAAGATCGTTGACGCTCCGTTGCTGCTCATTTTGATATATTGTTTATTCAAAATCTGCTGCCATTGATAATTGTATTTACAATTGTTTGAACTTATTGGTTGCCTTTGTGACTGACTAAGACACAGCCCTTTGGCAAAGCCAAACTCAGTAATATTCTTGCACTGGTCACTCTCATTCTATTAAACTTTATATACCTCGGTAAATGATTCATTTCCCCCGCAATACTTGTGTTTATCAACCAATATTCGCATGCAACTTCACGTTATTCTCACATAAGATTTCTCCAAATGAAATCCTCGGTCAAGCGACATAAAGAACCTGGTGAAAATTGATTGACACATTCTGTCCTACTTTGTCTTTTCCCACATTTCTCCTCGTTTCCATTGCATTGACCATCATCGACCCCTGTTCAGCCATTTTCTTCCACCTCCGTATTCGCCAAATCAATCAGGGAACATTTGGTGTGGCACTCAAATCCCGCAACTCTGGGCGTGCCAGATCCTTCATGCCATTCTGCAGGTCGATATTGAATTCAATGTCTACCTCCCAGTCGTCGCCTTGCTCACATTTGGATTATCCAAGTGACCATTCCTGTTAAGCCAACTTTTTGTGTCCGAAATACTTTCAGTTGCACTATCTTCTTCACTTCTGGCTGGATGAAAGTAAAGTCGTTTTATTCGGTGGACATTAAATGCTTGAGTTCGTCCTCCAGGGTTGTGTTTTGCAGACAAAGGTGGTGGCAAAGGTGATCATTCCGACAATTCTCATGCAGCTGCACCTTCGTGCTGAAAGTTTGACTGGGATGCTTTGATGAGCTCTTCAGTATCTGCAATGTATTCGATGGCTGTCATTTACTTGTTACGAACACGAGATTCCTTCTGTGTATCACATAGGTTTTGGCAGCCCTGCCACATCTCCAAAAAGTCGTGGACCTTGGCCATTCTGTGCAATGTTCTTTCCTCTGCCATGCTCTTCATTTCCAAGTTATTTTCAGTTTTGGTCGTATCCAATTCAGGGTAATCACCTGCCAATATTCGGTTATTGAGTTGAGCAAACTACCTTGCGATGGCAGATTGGCGAAGGGTCTCGACTGAGATTTTTGACTGCCTGCAGCTGACAACATCTCGTGTGATGGAAAAACATGTATCCACTCCAACTTGAAACATGTGGTATCATGGAACATATAATGTGTGCCACATCAGAGAGATCGGCATACTTTGAGTGTGTTTTCTCTTGTTAATACCACCAGGTGGTGATATCCAGTATCTCATATGTTCTGCTAATCTCCACAAAGGCAGAGTGGCAATCATTAAGATTCAGATTAACTTGCCCCCAGAGATTTGGTAATTCAGACGGTTAATTCAGATGGAACCTTCAGGCTGTCAATTAGTGTGCAGCATAATCGCACTGTCTGGGCGTCATTTCAGCCACATTGTCAGGCATTAAGTATTGTTCATCATCACTGGTCAAATCATATTGATCAAAAGAAGAATGACCAGATCCAGAAGCCATTGTGGATAAGAAGAGATTGTTGCTCTGTATGCTATAGGGTTCAATGCTGCGCAAACATCAATATTTGGCACAGTATGCATTCTCCACATAGCTCAGAAATGCCTCTTCGTATCACGTAGTGGAAGGTGTCTCATCCACAGGATGAAGATCCATTTCCTTGTCCCACTTCCTAAAAGATTGCAACTTCCGGAAAGGATGAAGGAAGTGGGTCGAAATGAGATGCATACCCGTCGGTGGAGTGACTTCAGGATGAGATTTGGACAGCTTCTGTCACGCAAACTTCACAGCGTAGCATAACCCATCCTTCCATTGAGCTTTATCCATAACTAAAGCTTACATAAAACCATCCATATTATTGAACATAGTATTGAAGACAGTGATAACGTGATGCAGAGTAACCATATGCTGTTTGGACATCCACTGGGTCCTGTATCGGAAAGGACTTAACCCCACCATGACATACTTGACCATGTTCCATTCATGCTGCATCGTGAGCAGTGGCCAGTAATTTGCTGAAATTGGCATGCCTGAAACACTGGCGGGTGAATTCTCATAATCTGTAGGATTTCTCATGCAACTCCAAAGTCGAGTTCCACCATCTTTTAACATCCATAACAGGTAGTACTGCCAGTCGTACATTGGCTTTTGACAGTCAATGAACTTGTTTCGACGACGCAGTGTCAGCGTAATCACTACAGCACTCATTCGCTGCTATATGGAGGTCACTTACAGGACTTTCAAAATATCTTGAAATACGTACTTTCTCAAGTATCGTTGCTAAACCTGGTCTTATGGCCAACACCTTGTCGATTCAAGCATTGCCCTCTTTTCGATGTCTTTGACTCTTCGCAATGTCTATGCTTTCATTTTCTCCAACATGCTGATTGCGCTCATGGGCTTACCAGGACATGGTGTGGCTTGTAACACTGAGACTGCTCATGAATGCACCTAAAGCAAGCTGAATGACGTGCGCCATACAAGGTATATGGTTTCTCAATGCAGGCCACACAATGTGGAAGGCCACAAGGGTTGATTGTAGTTCCTGAGTCATCGAGAAGTTTGAGGAAGCGTTATCAGTCGTATTTGCAAGCAAATGGCCATCTGTAAGCTCAAAATGATCATGCACTTCCTTCAATTGGATGGCCAGCCTTGCTCCAGTATGTTGACACTTGACCTATCATCCTAAAGTAGCTTTCCAAATAGGAAAAGCATTGGCTATTAACCTCATCCAAAGCGAGTTATACTTCTCGTAATGACAAATTTCGATCCATATAGTAAGCACCTGACCGACATTATGGCTAATTTGTTCGGTGATGTGCACCTCTCTAAAGCTAAACCAACTTCATTTCGTGATGGCAATTGCTTCTTGATTGCTTCCACTGCCAGTGGGTATTCCCTGCGGGAATTGTTACTAAGGGTGATGGTGGACGGTAGCACCAGCTCACTTCGTAATGCATCACTTGACCATTATATCTTTAGGTTTGATATAGCATTTCATGGAATAAGAGCCGAAACAAATACTAACATCAGGTAGCAATTACAGGTGTCTTGGTGAAATTCGGCAGTTACAAAGTCCATAGCTGCCAGTGTGGAGTGTTATGCCTGTCAATTCAGTTATTATATATATAACCTGAATGTCGAGTATGAATTTCGTTCGTGAACTTGCTATTATACTTTCTCAACTTCCTTGTCTCTTCAGTATGGCCAAAGCTCTTTCATCGACCTTTGAAGTAGTCAATTCAGTAACTTCTAACTCTGGTAATTTGTATAACTTTGGGATGTGTGCTTTTGCGAGGAAGTATTTCCACATTGAGGTAGTCCCATGATCTGATGGATGGCAAAGAACTGGATGAGAAATGATACATATGATGCCACGACTGCCAGTCTCCTCAATTCCGCTGGGCAAATAGAAACGCTGCACAGGTGCATGTCTGGAATTATTCCAAGCAATAGAATGCTTGTAGGCCACATTCATAGAAGCCCATCCAGCATCAACTATAATTTTTAAACTAAGGTTGCTCAAATCATGAATAAATACACATTCATTTCTGGAAGATATCATAACCGCTAGCAACGAAGTATTTAATGATTTTGAATCCGACATAGTGGTAAGAATTTGATAGCTGGGTAATTGGACTCGAGAGACTGTGAGAAGTTACCTTATAGTATACAGGAAAGCTGGATCTTGAATATTGACTCTAGAGCTACGAGCAAGAAAAGAGTAAGACCTGTAAAGCATTGCATGCATATACGTGATGTTGTATACAAAGACATATTGAAAAGACTGAACGTTAGAAACTCAATTTAGGAACAATGCAATGCACTTTGTTGCTGTGTACCGTACTGAGCCCCCACAACAACTGTTGACTGTCCGTTGACATTCATTTTTACGAGGTGGTAGTGATATCGTGACTAGCATTGTTGCCCATATAGGCGGCAAATATATTGATTATGGGTTGATGCCATTGCACAGCGCTTTGAGTATGCAAGATGCAAGACCAAAAATCATTGTCACTCCATTGATGCTCATTTATAGGATGGGGCAATGAGCGTGCCACATTCCTTTTATCCTACAACAATGGCCAATGCATTCACTTTGGAACGAGGTGACTATGCAGCCCTTTGATTGCCAAAAGTGTAAGACAAAAAATCATTGACGCTCACCTTAAAGTTATAGTATCAGTTATTGTATGCTGAACAATTGTGTGCAAAAATCCATATTACAATTATTGACAGCCAATACATTGTTTCTATATATAATCATTTGCATCCAAAAGCCACGAGGCCTCACAATGTTTGATCGACCACCACTCATGTTATTGCAGTGATGAATGAAGTTGGCCTGTCACGTTTGAGTGCATTTGGCTTGCAAATTACGGCATGTATATCCATCCAGTAGTGTTTGATATATGTAGCCCAACTTTCGCACCATTCCTCAGCCAGCTCCTTCCCTTCGATTTCCTTCACCAACCATAAGCAATATACAAAGTCTCGACCACCTGCACGCAGTAAGAGCGGAGACTTATGCAGTTGGACTCATCGATGAATACAACATGACGGTTGTCATCCATAGATGGTCGTAATGTACAATGACCGCTGCTTCAATGACTTGGATGACATCACCAATTTAAACAGTATATTAAATTTCGTCGCTAATTTAGATTTTACTTTCTCCCTTATCAACAACAGGCAAGACGATATCAAGTTCGTTGGTTGTCGATCAACTTGATTTGGAGTCTTGAACTTTCAGATGGCCCATAAGACGCTTGCTCATGGCCAGATGAATTATCATGTCTTTCAATTTGGTCACCGAAATCAAGAAAAAGCTGACACTTAGCGCAATACGTACACCAAGTGCTTTTCACAGAGATACATCATCAACAATAGCAGTATGCCTATGAATTCTGCTGGCGACACACCAGCCATCACCATTTCTTTGTCGGAATTCTATTGTTGAAATACTGATTGCTATACACTTAATTGAACTATCTAAGAGGGCCACAAGGCCACATATACACGGCACGAGCATGTACGTACTCATCTAAATGTAGATACAGCTGCACTCTGTAAGCCCATATCAGCACTACTGCGTCAGCTCGTATCAGGGCTACTCCATCAGCCTGTATCAGAGCCAGCCCCATCAACCCATATAAAAGCCAGCCCTGTCAGCCGGTATGACAGCCAGGCCCAGTCAGCCCATATACAATCTATTTATGCAACACCGATTCCTACTTTGTAATTAGCTAGGGAGGCAATATGCAGGGGTGAAAGCGTACAGGATTAACCAGGATTGATTTCTAAAGGGGTGAGAAATTGGGCGCCACCTCGGGCGTGATAGACTCCATGTATTTGTTAGACTGTGGTTTCCGGAAACCTAGCTTTGTGTGACTACTTCCTGGTGGAGAAGTCCTTTCAGGTATTTGCCATCTTCCAGGCATGACATTAAGAGTCTCTATAAGCTTTCTAAATGTTTTTAGGGCAGGTGCGGCTGCAACTTTGTCTATTTAAGGCTTAACCACTGCTAGAATCGTCATTTCGGCCGTCCTGTACATTCTGTCTCTCTCATGGAAGTCGTCGGGCAGGTCACCCCATCCTGGTTGGGTCAATTGTTCAAACATCATCTTGTTCTACCCAAAACTCACCATGCGCAGCTGGGTCGTTTTGGAAATTGTACCCATCACCCAGCCGGGTTCGTCATCTTCGCTCAGCTTGCCCACCTCTGTATCTTCTTCATCATCTTGCTCATCTTCCCTATCCTCCTCATCATCGGAACTTGCTAGATCACTCAGCCTGTCTACAATACCATTCAACATCCCCTCAAATGATATTTCGGGGTTTCTGGTTGACAATCCCACTCCATCAGCATTTTTCATTTGTTCCTGCTTTTGCCACGTCGCTGTCTCTGCGTCTTTAACTGGCTCACTTGCCACTGCCGTATCTCTATCCACATAATCCTCAAACCATCACTCTTTCTCTTCATTGCTTAGAATGTTCATTTCTTGTCATTTCTCAACCGCAAGCAGCTTTTTAGATTGTAAGCTGTGCAATACTCCAAGGGCTCGGACCATTTCGGCTTCAAGCCAGTCTTGTTTGCATTCGCTTCATGATGTCGTCGTGTTGATGGCTGTGTTGATATTGCGTAATTGCCCACCGGAAGTGGTGATATGTTCTTTGTTCGAGCACTGACCATGGTATTTGCTGATGACTTTGTTGTTGGGCGAGATGTTGCATGTCGCGAGATATGGACATCATGGAGTCAAGTTGCGTCTTTCATGTCAAGGTTGGGACGTTTGGTCAACTTGAACAATGCAAAATCTGCGTTTTGACCGTCACTACATTGGGAATAGTAATGCTAACCATCCAACATTACTTGTTTTCAGTGTCTGTTCCATGTAACATCCCAGGGATAACTTGAGACAAACATCACCAGATGTCCTTTCGGTTGAAGAATTTCCATTGAGGGTCTTACAAACATGAGATTTCCGCTGTCACTCACCTCTATGTATCCCAGTACACAAACAAAGAAAGTTGGACCAACTTACTGCATCTTACAGAATGGTTGGAAACCCCTGCAACGTCCAGCTATGAGCAGTCGGATTCATCTTTAGTAGAACATGCAAGTTGGCTGTTACTCATTCTTTTTCGACTTGAAGCTAACTATATATTGCTCAGGACTTCCCACATCATTTCGTTATCATCTTCATTGCCTCTTCCAGAACAGCGAAACTTGGCTCGTCGAACACCTCCACAAGGTGCCAGCAGATGTGAATCTAGCCGACCAACAGGCGCTTGATCCAATCCGCCGCCAGCTAGCACACAGTAACAATGGATACATCAGTTAGTCCGCCGTGACCCTGCCAATGGAGCAACCGAATATTTGACCCAGTATGTTTATTTGAAAAAGTTCTGTAAAACTGGAAGCAGCAAGAATATGCTGCAGCATGTGATAGGATATGAGTCAATCCATATTGAGGTAGATGGCCTTCAACTAACTATATAATTTACAGCTGCTATATGTAGAGAGCTACATGACCAATTTATAGCTGCCACTAATGGGAAATATCCGTTGCCGACCAAGGCATTTGTCTGCACAGTCCGCGTTTTTAAACATCATGATGTTGTCAGTGCTGGGATTATTGCAGACATGTTTCGTTATAAGCATCCGCGAAAGTGGATAAAACAGGCTTCAAAACCCATAGAGAAGGCTACCGAAGTGAATCAGGTAGAGGTTGCAGCCGAATCTCATCTTCAGAAGCAACACCTAGTTTCTTGGAGGTTGTCAACATGTCTGCTACTATGGCATGGCAAGAAGGTCGGGCACAGCTAGAACAGTCCGACATGCGCCCTGCCTTGAATATTGCGAAAAGGGCTGCATGAGGGTTTTCGTGCACCACAGATGATGAAACGCAATACCTGATCAACACACCTCACTCTGGAGTCTGAGAAGATACAAAGCAGGGAGTTGCGTTACCGGGGTATAGCAAGGTGAAGGCTGCACTGGAAAGACACCCAGCGATGGTTCTTGAAAATCAAATGGACGGCTGCCTTCCTTGCCAAAATGGCCCGCCAAAGAATCTGCAGAGATGCTGGAGGCACAAAAGAACATGTGCACCTTCACCTGACCGACACAGACAGCCCACACCAGAACCATCTCCACCTCCACCCAGAACACCACCTACGCCACCCGGTGATAATGATGGAGTGCAAGGTTTCCAAATCGAAGGTGTGCCACCCGGACATGTGTATATACCTACTCCTCTTTCCAACGCTGATTTTCTCAATCTTGATGCATATGCCCTGGATAGCAAGTGTGATTAAGATTTTATTTGCAGATTGGCTGACTGATGAAGGAACATCCACTGGTTAGTAAACTATCTGCTGTGTGGTAATGCAGCTGACATCGACTTTGCAGATGACAGCAATCTATTGAGCGAACCTGCAAGTAGTGACAAGCAATAGTGGAAAGAAATCGGTTTGTTGAGTGTATTTTTAACTACAATTAGCAGACACTTTAAACTATATTTTAATGGATATATTTATATGTATTATTAAAGAACAATGTAGTGATAAAGGAGAAAGTACATGAAGATGATAGAAAGGCTGCCAAAACACCATTAATGATATAGTATGCAAAATAAAATGGTTGCATATGGCGGATACACCTGTGGCAGAATGAGCGACAATGGAGTGTCAACAATTTTTGGTCCTGTAAGTCAGGTAATTAAACAGTGATTTGGTCATTGTTATACATAATCAAAGTATTGGCCGCCTTTATAGGCGAAAGAGTCAGGGACATGCTCCCTGCCCGATCTTGAAAATGAGTGTCAACAGAGCGTCAACACTTTTTGGTCTTGCATTTCGAGTAATCTAAGTGGTGCTTGATCACAGACATCTCTAAAGAAGGAGTTGGCTGCCCTGATAGGCAGCGAAGTGAGAGAAATTGCCACGGCAGCCTATACCTTATTTATGAATGTCTGCAACCAATCGCCACTCAGATTACCCAAGATGCAAGACCAAAAATCGTTGACACGCTGTTGATGCTCATTGTCTGCATGGGGCAGGGAGCATGTCTCTCTTTTTTTTGAATATAAAGGCGGCCAATACATCAAAAAAAGAGAATGATGTACAAAAGTCAACATTTTGTGATTAACTGTAGAATATCTGAATGTGACCATAAATAGAAAATCCCAAAAGCAGAACCGGAGATTGGAACTGACGGGTGTAGCCAAACCAAGCCAACCACGCTGGTTGACGTGTACCAGTATGGGTTCCACCTGCCGAGATGTAGCTGATTGGGTGTTTTAGAAGAGGCGGTGACCCAAACAAACTGTTTTGGCCGTCCGAACCCTGACCGCTGGCAGGTTACCCAGATGGATTGCTAACAATTGTTTCACATGGTATGTTGGAAATAATCTTTACAATGAATTCTAGATTTCAATATGCAGCTACTGAGATACTGAGTCCTAAACTCTACACAAAGTCAGAATTTTTACTACTTGTCTCAAGGCAGGGCTTTATCTAATATTATAGCGTCAAGTAGTGAGATTGAAACAGTGTTATTTACAACTTGATATCATTAGTCAATTTAGAATCAAATTATAATTTATATTTAAAACTTACAGCTTTGTCAAATATTAGAAGTATAGATACATGCTATTTGGTTTCACATACTGTCTACAGCTGAATATCTGTATTATAACAAATGGTAGTGTCGCAGTCACTTTACCAGTCAGTATATATACAGTTATTTTGTTTCATGTGTAGCTAATCCTCACGTTAGCTAGAATGCATCGAGTTTTAAACATTGATATAATTGATATTAATGTGTCAATTTTCTACTATCTCCTCTCTGTTGAACTTGGTCTATCTATAATATGTGTACATATCTGGTCATTTAATTCAATGATAATATTCTGTCGGTGAATTCCCTTTTACTGTTGTAGTCAACATGTCAAATATAATGGATATTTTGCCCCACTCTGCCATATATGTGAACGTTCTGTTCATTATAGCTACTAGATATCTACTTGTATCTAGCATGGTGGAATTTAGATATATTGGCTCTGATTTTGCCATCTAGATAAGAAGAGAGTATTCAGTTCGATATTGCTCTCTAACTAATTTGCATCAATTCCTTATTTCAATTCCACTTTCAATATATCTAATAGGTGATTCGCTATTTGATATCAGTCTATAATCAGACAATGTCACTGAACCCAGATTTTTGAACAAGAAAATCCTATTCAAAGTTTAGACCAATCAAGTTGAAAACAAACCCACAAAGAATATACCTTACACTGGAAACCTAATCAATATCACAGCTATTTGTTAACTGCATGGCGAAAGTTTTAAAACATCAACAAATATCTTAAAAATATACAATTATAAAAGCTACTGATATATGCACAACACAAAGTAACTATAAGTTTCTAACAGTAATAGTGAAGTGCTACATGAGATTAACCCTCCATCAGTAGTCCTGTAGTTTAAAACTCAGACAGCTACACTAGACCAGAGTACATCCAAACAGATGGTATAAGCAATATTCAGATGTCTCAACCTTAGGTACAAGCAACAATCATTACATCCATTACTCTAACTAGATTCTGTAATTCTAATTTAGCCTTAGAAGCTTTCTTGTCAGGTGTCATTGTAATGAACAAAAACTATAACTACTTTCTATGTTTCAATTTCAAGAAAATTGAATCTCCCTATTACCACTCAGACCACCATAGTTCTAGTCTCAGTTTGATGCAGCACATTATCCCAGTCTGCTGCTGTTGTCTCCATTTCTGTGATTGAAATTGCTAAAGACTATACTTCACATTCGTACTAGTTGTATGCAATATATACAGTCGTGACAATATTATCCTCTACCATATGACTAGTTAGTACTTTCTTTAATAGCCTTTCAAAGTCACACACAATTGATCAATACTCTCTCCTGCTTTTGCTTCAAGTGTAACAGGTTCAGGTTATAACCAGCAACTGAATATACTTTAACAACCTGCAACCAAATTTACCCAAGCTCACAACTACAACTAGAGTAATACTCATTGTGGCAAATGAAACCGTAGCAATTCCAAATCCTGGTAATGAAGTTTGGACTCTACTTTTGAAGGAAGTATAAAATGTACACAATTTTTGAATTCCATCCAATTGCAGGAAGCTGATTATGGTTGTAGAAGATTGGATGTTCACTATGCAAAGATATATGAGCAATTCAGATCACATCCAATGCAATACTTAGGATGCAATTATATACATAATTATCTGATTTCTCATTGACATTCCTTTTCTCTGCTTTTCATATCATCTAGACATAAGTTTCCATAACAATAAATTCAATTTAATGACTATACTAATTACAATTAGTTTACTAAATCCATTGAAACAGTTGGTGACCCAGCTCTAATATTGATGATATACAAGTATATATTCAGCAAATCTAATGCATCTAGTATAGCCAATAACAATTTTCTCAGTACAATCAATCAGATTGCTGTATACATTGTAGCTACTAATATATACTGCTAATTGATAAGCTGAGTTGAAAGAAATTTGGTAAATAGGATTAAGATGTTTAATAGTCAAGTACTAATAGATTTATCAATATTATATTGTAATATACATACACTAAATGGGTATTATTTATCCCTGCGTGGAAATATATCACTGTAATAAATAAAAAGAAACTTGTATTGCTAAACTCTCCAAAGGAATATATTGCAACTGGATCTATAGCAGAATTGAGTATAGCGAAAACACAATTATCAATCTGATATTGAAGAAATCTGAGTAAAAGATAGTCTACAATTACTATAAGCGGTAAGGTTTTCTAACTCATCTTACTGTGTAGATTGACTCCAATCCACAGAAAATTGAATGGTTTGGTATCTGTTTCCGATACTAGTATACAGGAAACGTATTATAGTTATACTATCATCCAGTATGAGAAGATACATTCAAGAGGGTGAAAATACTTCTCATCTTATTTACTGGCAAAGAGTTTCAGAGAGTCAATTGTAATTTAATTTAGTTTGATTATTGATCTGGATTCTATATACCTAGTTTGGTTACTTTCTAATTTATTCTCTTATATAAATTCTCATGTAAGAATTTGACCTTCAAGTCAATATTTTTTTGAATTTATATTAGTACACTACTACTGTTCAATTTTTTACACTGGCAGTTATGTTTTTAATCTGAACAATTGGTCCCAGGCTGGTGATTATTATCCATTAACATCCACTTACCATATATTCTTATAGAGTACTGCAATTATTCCATTGATCTGAGTAGACTCTTCTGTACCCACATTGATCTATTCAATATTATTAAATTTCCAAACTACTTTTGCAGGGTATTCTGCATGGAGGCCATAATTGTTAGTTATGTTTGCCTTGATTATAATATACAAGTTAACATGTATACTTCTTATCTATACCATTTCATATTTACTTGTTATACTGCATGCATTATATATTATTACAGTTGTCATCTCATGTTGATGACTCAATTATATTCGATCAGTCTTGAATATATTTTGTTTCCAAAGTTTCGTATTCTCAGTGTATGTTGGGCAACATTCATCTCACTACATGTTACTTACCATAACCTATATAACCATCCATAGTCTCTTGTAATACAGATTAAGGTGGATAATCCAATTTAGCCTCAAGCCATTATGCATAATGCAGATAACAACTGCATAATATAGAGTAAGCTTATGGTAGTATTTCTACCTTACCCCTTTACTGCAGTGGGCTAACTAAGTGATCTCAGAGTGATAACCAGAGTGTTTGTGCATGACATGGTGTAATCCAGTATGCTAGATCTGCACTATGGGCTATTTGGTAGAGGCTTCTTGTGCAATCACACTGTCTTGTCAATGATCACAGTTGGCTGTCAGAGTAGTCAATGTGAACTTGTCCGAGAATAAACATTCTATTGCCCTGGGACAACTTTGCCTGAGCGAGAAGTAACAGACTGTGTGTGCTTTCAGGCCACAGTGAGCCGAGGGATCGCCAAGAAGTTCCGGAGAAATGGTTTAAGATATATATCATGACCACTAGTGGTCGGCCGGCTTATGGTAACTTAGCTGGGCACCTCCCTTTGGGGGTGAATGCAAAATGATTACAAACAAACAATCATGCTACTGCCCTGGCCTTGTCAGAGCCTGCCATCAGCTGTCAAAATCCACAGATGTAGCCAGCCTCATCTTGTCAGAGGCTTTCGATGTTATCGCCCTGGTCTCGTTAGAGCCCACCATTATCTGTCAGAGTCCTCAGGTGTAGTGGCTATAATGTCATCAGAGGTTTCGCAAGCCATCACACAGGTCTTGTCAGAGCCAGCGATCAGTAGACAGAGTCTGCATGTATTGCTGCCATGATCTTGTCAGATGTGTCACATGCTATCGCCCCAGTCATGACAGAGCCCACCAACCGCTCTCAGGGTGCACATGGATAGTCGCCAGTATCTTTGTTAGAACTCATGTTCAATTATCTCATTGTATAAATGTGTTTCACAAATTGCCATTTTAATGATAATATTTGAACCATTTATACATGACACGAATTTAGTTGATCTTCCAACGATTGTATACGAATAATAGACATTGACCCTTATATGTATTACGTATATGAGCGGCTTTGCGTCCTGATTGTCGATTAACATCTCTGGACACCACCTTGTGCCAGCAGATGCCCACCACTTTCAACCATTGATTGCATCGATGCTGTCTATATGTATCGCAAGCATCTCTCTTTGCATCTGTTGTGGGATACTATCCCATTGTTCGAATGGATCACTCTATGTACCCACTACAATGTTAGATACATGTGTCCAAAACAGTATTTGGCATACCCTTATATCTATCTGCTTCAAATGCCATGCAGAGGAAACTGCCAGCAGACCAGCAGTCCAAGGAATGTTTTACTTCAGTTGTAGCAAGTAACAACCACTCTGGTGTCACCTCATTCATGAAGTGGGACAAAAATGGCATTGGTGCAAAATTCCGTGGTGAGTTCTCAAAGAAGCTTATTGCCATCTTTACCAATAGCCAACTATCCAGAAATATTAATTTTGGTATGTAAGTTGATTGTCAGGACATTAATAGAATGAATGTGGTTCAGTTTAACTGCACTCTCACAGGCTCAGTGATGATACCACTATGTGCAAAGAGTCATTAGGCATTTCCCGAGATTTGGGGACAATCTTTCGAACGGACCTAAATCCAGCGGTAAATCATTGGGGCACTACTTTGTCAGCATGTTTGGTGATTTGCACTCGAACAGCCCAAAGGCAATCTGCAAGCTTAGTGGTCAGTTTTTCTCTGCAGGGGTTGAAGAGTACGAAGACCTACTGTGTTGATAGCCGGTTGTGATATGCCAAACATTTTCATTGCCATACACCGAATTTCGTACACTGCCATGTAGCTTTCTTGAATCACTTGGTCGATATCAACTAGGTAGCGGTCCTCACTAAGAAATCTGCCAAATAATAGATCTCAGGCAACATCCAAACAATGTTTTGGCACCCTGAAATAACCTACATTTGGCATTAGCTGGCAGCCAGTATCGATGTGGGACCTATTCTGCCTCTGCATCTGGGAGTTGCCTATACAAGAGAGATTACCCACAGTTGAAGCTGATATCGGATTGTTGCTCATAACGGATGACTGTAGAGTTCCTAGTTCCCAGGAGGAGTGTCTCAGGGTGATGGCAAACACGGTGCATAGTCAGCGACAGAGTACAATGACGGACCAGGGTATGGTAACCACTGCCCCCCACACCCTGGAAATCCAGGACAAAGTGCAGGTTGCGATGCCTGGGCATTGTCAGTCGATGCAGGGGTGGCCATATCTGGTACTACTTGCCTGCTGCCGGTTGTCAGGCGAACTGCATATCCTCAACTACAAATAGTCAGAGTCCAATGCAGGGATGGCCATTTCTCCTCCTTCTAACCCATTGGTGACTGTGGCAAGAACTTGGTGTTCACCCCTGGAATTTGTCAGTCAGACACTAATGTCCAGCTGGATGTGTCATTTTCCCACCTTGGTAGGGCAAAGAGGATGGATACACTGGGAGAACAACTATAGTTATGTAATATGCGGGATCATCGAGGGGGGGGGTCACAGTACATCATTATGATCATCAGAATCACCCATCTGCCTGATTTCCGAGCTCTGCTTAACACCTTTGTTACCACTGCATTGGTGCCATTGTAAGATATTTTCATTGAAGTGAGTCCCACAGCTACTGGCACCAGAAGTGTGATGATTATTGTGGCTGCTGTTGCCCAGGGACCTGCCACTGGGATTGTGATCAGTGCGGCCACTGCTGCCTCCGGATTACACTGAACAGTTGCAGCTGCTGCTGCCAGATCTGGTTCCGTTTACCATTCTATGCATTGAATATTGTTCTGTAGATTCACTTTGCGTGTATCGGCTTTGCATGTATGCAGAATCCATGGCTCATTGCCAATCATTATATACCTCATTTCTACTTACGAACGCCAAAAATCAACCTTGTCAGAGTTTAAATGGACCCAATAATATTAGTTCCTATGTCAAAGTTATGATTCATGGGGAAGTTATAGTCATGCTGTCAACATATCAGAATCAACTTCATAGTCAGAGTTCAGATGGTGCCATATCTGTTGGGTCATCCACGTCAGAGATAACGTGATAACTGTATAGGCAAGGTTGCTTCCAGGTGAGAGTTGGGTAGTGGTCAATAAGGGCGATTGGCAGTGCTACGATGATTGTCAGAGTTAGGGTGATTGTGAGGGAAAATGTTATAGCGCATATGTTGGGTCTTCTAAGACAAAGTTGAAGTCATTCCTAATTATAGGTGGGGTTGCTTCCTGTACTGGAGTAGTGTGAATGACAGTGTATGGGAAACTGTCTCGGTTATGGTAACAGCCAGAGTAAAAGTTATACCCTATACATTGGGTCGCCTGAGCCAAAGGTGAAGTTATGACATATTATAGGTCGGTTGGTTTGTGTGTCAATGTAGGTGAGTTGTCAGAGTCAGGAAAATCGATTCAGATAAGGTAATTGTTAGAGTCGAAGTTATACCATATTCATTTGGTCTCCCATGTCAGAGTCAAAGTTATACTGGACTTTCCCATGTTCAGAGTAAGTTTCATAGGTTCCATAAGTTAGAATTGATATTAAACCACTTTGTTGAGTTTAAGTAGTCTACCAATCTTCCTGACTATACGCCTACCCACAAACCCCTAAGTTGGGCCACACTGTGAGACCATTCTCCTGCAATGACTCAGGGATCATACACTGCACATCCCACCAGCCAGGTGAATTTTGATATGGCACAGTAACGTCTTCACTGCTATGTAAGTCTAAGGGGCAGAAACTGTCGTGAATGGTGCATTCTCGCAAGACCAGCCAGATTTCTCCGATGGTGCCCAGCAGGCAGCGGCTGGTGACTAGACCTGAGAGTAAACAGAATGAAGGCCTTGAAATTCAAATACTGCATTGCAAGTATTATAGTGTCACGATACTGCACATAGTTGAAAGTTGATGCAATTTGTAGTGCAGCACTCAAATGTACAGAAGTAGGTACCTAAGCAGGATCACCAGGTATTGTACCTGGTTAGGTGTTGGATGACACATATCCCGATGGCAAATAGTTTGTATTGGTTAGTGGTTAGGACACTATATCCCTACAAAAGCAGCTCAAAAACTTTTCGTTATACCCTACAGGCCACTATTATCCCTAGCAGACCTTCGAACTGCTTTATCCCTTCAACTGAGCAGTATAGCCATTGCATTAAAGACAGTTTTGACAACAATATGCTTGGTATTGCCGTAAATGAATATGGGTCTTGTAGAGAGATTGTAGTTTGCGAAAATTTTCACAATTCCCAAGGCTACAGCAGTCGATAGGTGGTATACACTCAGTGCACCGACTTACACTAAAACAAGATCTGAGGTAATACCCCCAAAGTTTGTAACCACTAGTGTTCCAGGATGTCAAGCAAAGTAGTAACTGTTGGCCTTACAATCACCGTGATGTGCTCATTAGAAGTGACGGATGTGCTTGTCAGAGGAACCTGTTGGAAGTACCGATCAAAGCAACTGGTCAGAGTGAGCATGTCAGCGCAACCATGTCGGTGCAATCTTGTCAGTACAACCTGGTTCAAGAGTATGTATACCTGTATTCGGCCACAGAGGTATACATATGGTAACTATATGAACACGGTTGCAAAAGAGGATGCGTGAGATAGTGGACGTAGATATATAGGAATGATCATTGCTAAAAATCCAAGGCTCGTGGCGAGCCGACTATATTGAATGGCCATTACCTGGCCCCGGGTCACAAGCCACTGTTACATTATCCCCCTCCTTAGGCGCAGACCTTCTGGGCTGCCAATGGCAGTATAAGAGACAGGAAGGAAAGGCAAACAAGGAATGAAACAATCATTCTACATATGCAGTGATCTGAACCCATATGTTCCACATCGGATGGGTACAGCTCATGCCAACCTTTCTACGCATCTGGCGCAAGGCCACACTCCACATCCCATTGACTGAGATCCGGAGGTGGTAAAACTCATGCTGACACCATTTATACCCGGCCGAAATCCAAAGAAATAATGAAGTATCTGGAAGAGAATAGAAGAGAGGAGAGAAACAGAACACAGGGATGCCCAATTGATATCTTTCCTCAAATCCTGAGTTCCGAGATTGCATTGACCCATTTCCTCCACACCCGAGCCTTGGACCTCAATTGTGCCTTATCTCCACTGCCGAACTCATGCTGCATCCAACCTGCCATCCAGTTCCGCACTTGTAGCTGAGGTATCTCAGCATAGATCATTGTCAGACTTCGTCAGGGTGGTAGAGCGTTCTCTCATGAGTTGGCATTGTCGGGAGCTTCCACTCATCATGTGGCATCAATGGGTGCATCCTTTGCTGGTATCAGCCATAGCTGTCAAATGTATATGTCGATTGCATAGTCTCATTTAATTCGTTGTCATCTAGCAAGTGAACTTCTATAAAGATTGTTATACTTGCCAAGTTCAAGCATACTTGCACTGTCTGAGCTCTGTTCAGTGCTTCCAGATCTTTGGTATGGCATATCTTGCTGCCGACAGTCATTGGCAGTTGACTTTGACTCATAGATGCTGCTTGACTAGGTAATCGTCATTGGAAGTCTGCAGTGCTGGCTATCCGGTTGACCTCACGGTAGTGCTCCTTAGGTGGCTTCAGGACAATCTTGGTTGACATGGTAGACTTGCCTCTTGGCATACTTTTGACTTCTTGGTAGGACTTCTTTGTAGACTTGAAGGGGTGTGTCTGCTTCCAGGTGGGCTTTTGACTTGTTGGTAGCACTTCTGTGTACCCTTCTTGGTAGGTATCTCGGTAGACAGCCTCCAGGTTGGCTTTCGACTTATCGGTAGGTCTTGATTGTGTAGACACGGCTATCATCCTCTGTTGAAATCATGTTGCTCCATCAACGACTTCTCCATCATATTGATTGTCGATTGCCATCATGGCTCGGTAGCAGTGTACGTTCGACTTCCAGATAGATGTTGGGATTGATTTGTGATTCGATATGGCATTTGGTTGGGCATTCGCTTCATTTGGAGACTATGTTCCTTTGGCTTTGGTCATCCTTCTGTATTGCCTGCTGTTTGATGACTTCCAGACTTGCTTTGCATGTTGACTTAGTGTCATATGAGACGTCCCAATGTGCTCAGTCCCTATTTCATTGCATCAGCTATGCCTCATCATGATTTGTTCTGCCTGATGACCGACCGGCGTACGAGGCGTCTCAATGGACTCAATCTCAGCGTCATTGCAACGGTGCCTTGGCATGACTTTGGGCAATGATGTGAGCTTTGGCTCCTGGCATTGTCATTGCCATTAGTGCTCATATATGTCTCACTGGTGACCATGTGAGCGTGTTGGAGAGCCCCTACTGGATTGGCATGAGCGGTACATCATTAATTCATATCTAACACATAAGGTTCACTGTAGGTGGTTATACTCACCATGATAGGACCGCTCTTCTGCTCTTGGGAAGCTGCTTTGTACATTACATATGCAGATTTCCGGGTCTGGGTGGGGTGTTCCTCCCTGAAAGTTATTCGGATGATAGCTTTGGTGTGTCGTTAATCAATGATAGTTTGTTCAACCTTCTGTATGGCATTCAGTAATCATCTCCATCAGTTACCTGGCCCAGTTGGGCTCCCGGTACACCTCCTGTTCAATCTCCAAGTGAAGTCCTTTGGCACTGATATTCATCACTGTGAGATCTCGGTGATCATCTCTTGGTTGGTTTCTCGACTCTCTCTGGTGATGCCAATCAGTAGACTGTTCGGTACTCTCAGTAATCATTGTTGATCTCCTTTCCGACCAATTTGATAGCCTTATCACAGTCTTTCAGTATTTTGTTCGGCATGGATCACAGTGATTTGACTTGTCATCTCTCTGGTGCCTTTACAGGTCAGCTGGATGTCCGTCCCATGCTAGGTGAACTGATTGATTGAGATCGCAGAGAGCATTCGCTCGCTCTCCTTGGTGTGTGCTTGTGGATTCATCTGTAGGTGCATTTGCCATCATTTCATTCCATGAGCTGATTGTCATTCTTTGAGTCCACTATTCAATCTATTTGTAGGTGTGCTTGCCATCGCTAGACTCGGTTGAGAACGTTCCTGCACTTCCTGGATGGTGATTGTTTGCAGTAGGGGTTGGTTGACATTCAGGTATAATCATCCCCCTGTTGTGAATGATGTTGCTTTGCTGGCTACTACTGTCATATAGTTTTGTACGGAAGATCGATTGCAAGGTCTTGATTCGGGGTTGATTTCGATGTCGATTTCCATTCGCAAATTGTATTTGTAGTTGCGTACCTCAGGATCAGCGTGTCAAAGTGGGAATCGCATTCGGGGTAGTATTCTCGGTATTATAACTCCATCGTTAATTCAGCATTGTATTCAGCATGGTAATCTGTGCCATGAGCCAGTGTGGTGTGGAGTGTTGCTGTAGTGTTTGGGATTATACTCGGTGGAGTTATGCGGCCAGTTCAGCATTCATCTGCATCGCTGCATACAATTGACAGCTTCGTAGACTGCTATTGAAAGGAAGGATATTGGATAGGGTACAATTCCACATGACTTCGTATATGTCACCATAGTCAAACATTGATTGTCATCCATGTCCAACCATCTCTGGAATAGGCATTTTGGACCTCAGCAGTCCAAGCCTCATACTCTCAATGATTGCGCGTTTGTTTCATACAATTGCTTTCTGCGGCACTTTGATCTCTCATATCTGGGACACTATCTCGTGCCTGGGCTGTCCACATGCATAGTATAAGTCTTTGACATTCCTAAGTGAGCTCTTCACTAAAAATTGTCATTCGTCTCTGGGGTTTTCTCCGATCTTGCCAATCTATGTTAGCCAATCATTCAAGAAAAACGATGCAAGCAGGAGAACGGAATATTAAGGAGGCCATGTCATTAGCGGTTCGCCAACAAAGGAGCCAAGCCCTGCCGTCTAGTCACTCCGTTCATGCATCGGCCAGCTGGTAGCAGTCATTCGAGTGTCTCCTCAAAGGGGCTCTTCTGCTGCAACTACCGCCACTGCTCTCTGCTTGCCACATGGAGCGCTTGGGTCTGTATCACCTGGTGAATCCAAGATGATATCTTCCAATGTCGCTGCCAGCAGCCCTGTGCATTCCCCAATCTGTAGGGTAGATGCAACAATGACATTAATGCTAGTTAGAAGATCGTCGAATGCGGTTGCTCTGAGTATCTGTATACCTAGACAGCACCCCAGTAGTGGGTCTTGAGGTTATCATTGTCGGCTGCTGAGGCCTTCGATGCCACTGCCATAGTCATCGGTGTCATTTGCTCGACTCCACTCACACTCTGGGATCGCAGGGAGTCAATCAATGGTGAGCCCAGTTGATGTCAGGATGTTGTTCACGGAACTATGGCAAGCCAAGTACTAGATTGTATGCCTGCATTGCATTGACTAGCACTTCTGAGTAGTCTACCAGTGTAAAATAGTCCAAGTACTGCACTTCAATCTGTGTCTTCTGGCTATCCTTTGCATGTTGCATCACTCGTCTATTTATGTCATGGGTAGTGATGTGTGCCACCTAATGTGACATCCCGAATAGCTTGAAATGTCTCCATGTCATAATGTTGTCAGTGGTGCCACCGTCCATAGGACCCCATGAGTGTTGTATGTGGTCATTTCGGTCTCAATTGTACTTCATGAACTATGTGTGCCAAATCTGGTGTTTCAGTGCTACAGAAACATTAACTGAACATTTTCATCCAGAGTTGCCATTAGTGTGTGGGGGGCCACTAGTTTATACTTGCTGAGTGTCGAAGGATCATGGTGCATGATTTGTTCATTGCCGTCTCTGTTATCAATTTAACATCAGTCATAGATTCTTCATCGGGTAGGTGAACTTGCACCGTCTATAATCCTTGTGCACTGGAAAGTTTTACAAGTCATGGTGGTCATTGTAGTCATCATTATCATCATAGATGGTTTGCCATATTGTGTTGGTCTTTGACCGTGAAAGCACTTCCCACTGCACCATGTATTGCCACTATCTGTTCGCATCAAAGGAGTGGAAGCTTCTCATCTTCAATATCTTTCAACCATAGGGTGTCTTCTCCGAAAGTACGCTTCGCTTATTCCGATACTCCTGGCAGTAAGAGTGCTTCGATCATAGAAGATTCCATCTCCATAGGTATTCTTCACTCGAGTAGCGTATTTGGGATAGGGAGTCATACCATGCCTCCGCAAGAGCAATTCTTGGAGGTTGCTAGAGTGCTTGGTGAACACACGAACTGGGAGAGGTGCATTTCGCCTAATTGAATGATATGTAGTCATGACTGTGCTGGCTCATAAATCATCTCTCATTTCTCCTTGATTCTTGATAATGCCGCAATCCGGGGTAAATCACCTGATCCATTATAGGTGCTTTGGCTGGTGATCACGCTCCAATTGACTCGTACGACTGGTGTTCCAACTCCCTTAGGTTGATGGTATCCAATTTTCGTCATTGATGGGGTCCAATAGTCTTGTCCTGTACTTGTAACCATCATCTTCATTGCAGTTGACACACCTTGTGAAACAATTGGTCTCTGATCTCTACTCATCTGCTGTCAGGGAGCTGAACAGAATGATGGGATAATAAATGCTCCATGCTTTGAGATAATGATGCTTCGATATCTTGTTTGTAAGGCCATATTCTCCATTGTTGACACCATGCGGTCCTGTGTCGAAATAAGGTGCAAAAACTCATCAAATTCTAATCCCATGAGCTAAACATATCCAAGTACTGAAAATGTGATTATTGGTGAACGGTACATATGCCTGCATTCAGCCTCATAGGTATATTTATGGTAATTTTGGGAATACGGTTGCAATTGTGGATGTGAGTGATATCAATCACAGCTATACAGGTAAGATCATCGCTAGAGATCTTAAGCTCATGGCAGCCGACTATAGACAATGACAGTTACCCAGCCCCAGGTCAAATGCCGCCATTACACCTTGTCAGTGCAATCTTGCCAGTACGACCTTGTCAGAGCAACCATGTCAGAGCAACGTTGTCAAAGCAACCTTGACTGACCGACCTTTTGAAAGCAACTATGTCAGAGTGACCTAGTCAGAGTGACCTCTCTGTGCAACAGTGTCAGAGCTAAGTTGTACTCAATTGGCGTAGTTTACTCACAACCATGGAATGTGATTGAAATCAGCAAGTTAATGTCATGGAACTGGTGTAGTTGACTCAGTGGCCACAGGTGTGAATAGATGAATCATTGTCACTGATCTATTCGAATTTACAGTGAGTTATATCTGCTAATCTTGGAAACTGTATGTTGAGAGTGCATAGTGTATATATAGGTTGTGGGGTACTTTGGTAGTGCCATCACAGACATTATATTGTGTACTCTCATACAGCATAGATTTCCTTCTGTACCCACAATGTTCTCTACCTTACTATCCAATAATGCCTGCTACAACTGGCCACTCATCCCAAAGCCTCAAACAGAGCCAGTCTGAGGATAATATATCAGGTAACTAGATGAAGAGAGGGGTGGTTACTCCACCTATGAGTTCTGCAGCCACGCCCATAGGATATGCACAAAGTCAAATTCAGAATTGAAAGCGTAGAAGCATCCCTGTTTGGAACTTTCAATGTCTCTCATATTGCGGGAGTGGATACCCACAAACTACTAACCTTGGCCTACAACCGAGAGCCATGGGAATCTTGTTCCATAGTAATATTGTACCGCCACCTGGTGTTATTATTGTGTTTCCATCGTTACGTCATCTGGGATTGCCTAAGCATTTATTGGTGGTAAGGGATTTTGGTATCTTTTAAAGTTGTGGTGTCCTGACACTACAGTTTTAGCAAGTATCAACAGTATTGTTTATTGTCATCTGGACTGTAGAGTACTTGTTGGGCATTATGCTTGAAGAGGGCTGACTAGTAGAGATTTTGCATTGTTAGATGATGAAGACTTTTTGTCCACTGAGTATGGTTGTAACACCAGGAGATTCACCCTAGGTCCGAATCATTAAAAGCCGCTAAGACATTCCGGACTGATTAAGAAGAAGATGAATAACGCTTCACTCAGGATGCGTATAAGGATTAACACCACAAAGAGACACAAGGGAAGTGTTTCATTCACTGCCTCTGATAGATAGTATCGACTAAAGAGTATCGCCTTAAGCTATCAGTATGCTGATGTACAGGACTGAAGAGTATCGTCTTAAGCTATCAGTATGCTGATGTACAGGACTGAAGAGTATCGCCCTAATGCCGACACAAAATCATTGTCCCAACAACCGGCACTTATACTCAAAGACTAACTGTCCAAGAGTGCGATGACTCCAAGTATCGACTTCTTTATAAGAAACAGCAAAGTAGTTTCACCTCTGCAGAAGGAGTAGTGCCAACTCTTGATTATCCTAACGGAAGTATCCTCTGAACCACCACACTTTCGGGCTGATCCTCGGACATCCTTCGGACTCCAGACTATCGTCTTCCTCCTTCCCAATCAACGTCTTCTCTTGAGGAAGCTTCTAAGAATGACCGAGTCTAACAAAGTGATAGATCTATCCATGCTATAGAACTGAATAATGAATGTATGACTCTGGACTTCAAGGGAAAAGTATCCTCATCGACTTCAATGCAGAACTATTACATACTACACTGGAATAAAGTTCCGGTTCAACCTCCAGGTCGAGAAGGTCAATAGGTATCCATAGATTAATCTTATTGTATATTGTATGTTATCAATGTCCTTCCTCCATGTCAGTACCGCTGATTATATATCAGGCAATTTACACTCTTAACGATCCTAAGACTGCCAAAGCCTGCTTCGGAGTTCGCATATGTACCTGCCTCACCATTAGTTGTTCTCTACCATTGATAGTCAAGTCCTAACTGACAGGAGAATTTACTACGTCATCAAGGTAATGTGCTCCTATTGCGACCTAATTGCTATGGGTGATATCTCGTATGAATACGAGCGTGTCTGAAGCCAATGATCAACAAATACATTTGTGTCACCCAGGGCCAGTGAGAGTGCCCTCTCATATACCCACCAGGTACATAATGCTTTAATGATCGCGGCAAACGACAGAATCCGTATTTTGACTACGCTTTATTCGAGCACAATATACAGTGATCTGAAACTGAGTTGTTTTGCCATATACCGAACTGAGAGTATCCCGCGCCACTCAGGACAGGTGAATCCCAGGTCGTATTCACCCAGACCAAGAAATTGTGGTAGAATGAAGGGTTGATTCGCATAAGTCCACTTGGTCAACAGGGCTCCGATATATATGATTATTGGTCACACACGTATCTCCTATATGACTCTGCAAATCTCGAGATGGCATGGTGGTCTGATATTGACCACACACCATCTCATCAGGAATGAACTATTGGCACATGAGTGAAATAGACGTTTGGTCGGCGACTAGGGATCAGGTTTCCTGCCAATACGGAGTGACCATTGAGTAGTATTACCAACAGGTCCAAATTGCTGGGTCAGTTCCGGGTCCGGTTCCACCCCAAACCAGACCATGGCAACGGGTCTTCCCACAAGAAAAACCCTGACCATTGGAAATGGGCCGGTTTTACCACCAAAAACCCGGCATTTCAAGTTCACAATGTTGGCTCCAATTAAGTATTTGAGTTCTGATCGTACCATGACATGATCAGTACGTACATTGTGCAGTTTTATCCGCTCTTTTACCTCCCGCTTTCAGATTTGCGATCAGACGAATATTCGTTGAGTCGCTATCGAAAACCCGCAAGTTTCGCTGGAAATCTGGTGTTATGTTGCAGCAATTCAACGAATATTGATTCGATTGCAAATCCGAGAGCGGGAGGTGGAAGAGCGCGTAAAACTGCACAATCTACGTATTCATCATGTCATGATACGTTGAGATCTCAGATATTTAATTGGAGCGAAAGTTGCAAGAACTGTGAGATGGAACTGCAGTCTGGGTACAACCTGGCCAAAAAACTGCTCATTCATGTCTGGTCCAGGTAACAACACCGCCAGGACAAAACGGGTCAGGTTTTTGACCGGATCTCTGGAGGCGAACCGAACCGAACTGCCGGTCAAAACCTGGACCACTGGCGGTTTACCCGAACCCATTGTTAACACTATCATTGAGAATGGAGATGTTGCGACCATTTCTAATCCACAGATGATACACACATCATATTTGCACTTAGCTTGACTTTCGTCATGGATTGGTTGATATGAAGGTCATGTAATGGAGATATGCCTAATAGGTGAACAAATTCCAAAGGTAGATCCATTATTGAAATCTGGGTGACAATTTGTGATTCTGGATCAAGTATCATTCAGTGAACCTGTATGATCCCGGAAGTATAACTGTAACACCAAAGGCGTAACAATGGTCATGGCAAACTCTGTGGAGAGTCGCTGTCAGAGCATTTGGCAGATTGTTTCCAGAGTTGTTGTCAGAGAGCTTCCATCAGAGTGGCTGCTTTCAAAGTGGCTGCTGTCAGAGTGGCTGCTGTCAGAGCGGCAGCTGTCAGGGTCACAGTCAGGCTGGTCAGCAGGCACAGGCTGTGACTAATTTATTCCATTCAGCAGAACTAGTCATCGATACAGCTGAAAACCTTCCAAAATGTCAATCATAAGATGACCCTCACACAACCCACAACCCAGCAGATGAAACCCCGAGATCCAAACTAACCCCACCAGAACTGATCCGAAACTACAACAGCGACTAATACTTTGTAACTGAAAGGGAGACCCCAAATCTAGGAACCAACCCTAAAACAAAGAAAGTGCAGACCCAAAAGTGCAAAGTATAGAAAGATTACATACTAATTAATATCCATTATTCCATCATCATTTTGCCCAATCAAAGTAGACCGGAGTGCCTGTAGGTGCATCTTCCCAATCAATGAATTAAATGCTTGATGCCCATTGAGATCAACGTCCTCACTGGCAGCATTCAGGAGAACCCCCAGTGCTTTTAGGATTGTAAATTGCTTCACCTGCTAGGTGATTGCAATGAACTAATCGATCGTGGCGAGGTAAGCCCATTACGGTTTGCGTTGCCTTCAGTGTTGACTAATCAGCTGTATACACCACCATGCGAGATGTTGTATTGAGTAATTTATGCCCTGTTCTACCATAACAGAATTGAAACATGTATAGTGTACATTCAAGCCCTGAGTGCTTACCAGATCGGACCAGAGAGGGACCCTTACCTGCCTGTGGTTGATAAATAACTTCTTTACAGTGCCACACTCATCACCACTAATTGAGCTATAGGTGGCAGAACAAATTTAGCCTAACAGGCAGCAGTACTGCACAAAGTTAGTATTATTGACATATGAGGAGTCAATGTCGGAGGTAAATGTTAGAGTTGATATGAGTGGCACAAAGTGGGAATATGAAGGATTACTAACCTGTTTGACAAGTCACTGGGTTAGCAGCAAGTATACCAACAGATTTACCTTCTTTTGATTGTGTTTGACTGTCAAGGTGTTTGGGAGCTATTGTTTGAGCCAAGCCAACTTTCGAGCCCTAGACCACAATGCAGCCAGGATGTAATCATTCATCATATCTTGGACCATCTCAGATGGCAGGATTTGGTCCCCCTTCCCTAATTAATCCTCTGTGAACTCAGAATTACCCATCCTCAGCATGATCAGGTTTGGGCTGCTCATGTCAGCATCCCCAAGAGGTTATCTGAATAACTCTTTTGCCAAAGATATTTCTGGATCCATCAAGGCTGGGCTAAGAATGAGTCCTACGGTGATAAGGAGAATTATCTGCCAATGACATCAAACAGGCTTCGTCTCACCCATCATTGTAGCCGACACTGAAGCAACCCTGGTGATCCTCACCCAGAGGCAATTATAGCTACCATCTACAAATGTAATGTTCAACTTTCCAACTCTGGTGGATTTGCTCAATATAACACGTTCATTGGTTACCTGCATAGGAGGGATGTCGATTATGGGCATTCGAATCGTAAACAGGATATTGCTCACCATCGTTCACCAATGCATTAGTGTGCATCAAGCCACAGAAGCTCACTTACCTATAGTTTCCTTATAGTGGGGCCGTCTCATAACTACCTCCAATATTTGCATGGCCCTTCTTGACTTCCCGCTTTCGCCAATTTAGGGCAACATATATCCATCCCATGCTATTACCGTTCACTTGACTGGTAATCTGAATTCTGGGAGTTTCTGGTACAGATATGCAACTGGAGTGAACCAGGTACCAGCATCTGTACCTGCCACATTACTTCTGCCTGTGACCCAATTGTCATCAAAGTTGCAAGTATAGATGAATGTATCTGGCGGCAGCTGTTGGGTCAACCGGGATAAACTCACCAGACAATGCAGCATCCAATCCAGGTCATTGATGCCATTTACCAATGGGGTCGCCATGTACATCCATTTGTATTGCGGCTCCAGACAGAGTTTACAGAAGGTCATATGCATATTGTAAACACAGGAGTCCTTTTTGAGCAATGTGCAATTACACATCCTAAACTTACCAATTGGGATCCGACTCGTTCCCAACCAGTGTTCTTCATGCAAGGTAACCCGGTTAAATATACCAGGGCCCCAAAATGTTGAACTGTTGGCTTCCTCTTGGAGGAACCACTGGTAGAAAATCTCAATAGGCAAGATCCTGACTATTTTCAATGGTTTACCATGAAGCATGGATCAATCGGATGCCTTCCTCCAGCAAGAAATACCGTACTGGAAATGGGGAGTTTCCACAGTGAACTGAGTCACCACAGCTTCCCATTCTGCCACCATCGGTTGAAGGGCGATTTCAATTGTGCCTTTGTGTCACTATAGTGGTATGTATTCCGGTTGCATCACAGAATTGTTCTTGGAGATGGACTTCCCTCCACAGCATTCATGGCTCCCTTCTGACCTTCTCGCCCCATTCAACCTTCACTTTTTGGTCATTCAAGCCAATTTCCCATTTGCTAAAATCCAAGACGTGGATTCTTGGATTTTTGGTCATAGACATTAACCTGGTGACATTTTAAAGCTAGTGCTGACAGAGTTCGATAATTGGGAGTGTGGCAAACAGTATATCTCAAGGCCACAGCAAGGTCAAATCTTACCAGTACCGCAGTCATCAGCTAATCAACCACCCTGCACCAAGCTATTCTACTTCACTGCCATCCAATTCACTCCAAAAGTTTGGTGCAGTTGTAACTGTGTGAGTTTGTCAATCAGCTTGATTGTTCTGATCTCCAAGGTGATGCCTAATGTTGCCATTGACTCCTCCAAGCTGTCTCTCTGAAATTTGAGGTGATCCATCAGCTCTGCTATCCTGTGGGCCACAGCCCGGTTAGGCTTAAGATTTACATACTGGGCTGGCCATCAGACGCCTACATATATATTCAAGGCCTGTATAAGGCTTAGTTGCCTATAATCAATTTGGCAGTCTGGATCGAAATCTAAGGCCTCGTGACCAGCCAGGTTCCAATATACAGGACTGCACTAGCCAACTTCAGTCTGAAACAATATACTACACACCATGGAATGGACCCAAGCACGCTGCGGTTCTATTCCGGTGTATTATACTGCTATAGTCATGAGTAATCCACAGCTTGATGCACAAAATATAATGGACCAGTTCCTGGCACAACAGACATCGAATGGGTCAGACTATTTTGATGCCTGGAGGTCATCCTTTCTGTCTGAGGGCTTCTGTAACTCAGAAATGGAACCCATTCAAAGATTCACATTGCTATTTGTACCTGTCATCCACAATAAAGATTAGCTTCATTCTAACATACCGACAGCTGCTCTGACAGCGGCTGAGCTCTGACAGCAACTCTGACAGCAGCTCTGACAGTGGCTGAGATCTGACAACAGCTCTGACAGCCACTCTGATAGCAGCTCTGTCAGTGGCTAACCTCTGCCAGCAACTCGGACAGCAGCTCAAACAGCAGCTCTGACAGCAGCTCTGACGGCAGCTGAGCACAGAGAGTACCACTACAGCTCTGCCAGTGACCACTCTGACAAGGACAATAACTCACCAGTCAACTTCCACATTATCTGTCTTGTTCGCCATCTGTGCTTGCACATCAGGATCATTGGCTCTCTGCAGTTCTGTTAGGGCAATGGTGTTGCAGTCAGTGGCAACTTGATCTAATGCTTCTGCATTTTGTTTCTCGAAATCTTGGTCCTCCAGTTCAACAGTCTAACTACGTGAATTGCTTAGTGGTGGATTGTTTATAATTGGCATGATGCTTGGTTCAGAATCATCCTGGTCCTCTGGCATCCCCAGTAGCTTGTCCTTACCTTCCCCTTCCTCCCCCTCCTCCATATCATCCAATTTATTGGCACTTATTTTGTCTCCATAACTGTACTGTAAGTCATTTACTAGGGGCGCATTATCTTCCTGCTCATGTTGAACCCTAATTGCAAATGTTGATACCAGGTTGAGGGGGTTGGTCTTGAAATATTCAGTGTCATTGTTGGTGTCATCCACCTTGACTGTCTTGGTCATACCTAAAATCACCATCGAACAGCAATCAAGTTCAGCAAAGATCACATAGTTGTCTCAGCTCGGTATGACCAATGGACTCTCAAACAGTGCAAATTTGGTCAATGGACTATCACGCTGGGTGGATATTGTGCTTCCCAAACAGGAATCAATAGCCCACAAGTATGTTGCTATATCATATTGCGAAGCAATCCAGATCACTGGTTGGTTGTCACACTGGCGTGTATTAGAATTCTGTGTGAAGTTTCTCAGAACTCAAGACCTTTTCAACTATTCCACCATATCTTCCAGGTGACCATCTCCCATCCACTGGATAAAAGGATCAATCAGGTCTTCTCTGGCTTTTTGCTTTCGAATTCCAGGTGAGGTGCCTCCAACACCAGATTGAACTGGTGAGCTGGTTGCGCCTCTGTTAGGTCTCCTGCTGCTAATATTGATGGGTGAAAGTGACAAGGGATCACATGCATCATTCCGTCCAAAAATGGGTCACTACAGTGCACAGCCAGAGCTGTTATTCTGAAATGTGTCGAACCTAGGCATCTGGGCATCCCCCAAGACTCCAAAAACCACTGGAACTGTAACAGATGGTATTTCGGACAATCCAACAACTGATTGAGTCACTGTACAAGTGGCCCTCCTACCCTGCACTACGAAATCTCAGCTTCTTCTCAATATGGTTGACCATGAACTTGCGGGTATAGCAGACCTACAACCAACATCAGACATGTGATTATTTCTCGAAGTAATAGCAAGGACCATTATATAGTCTGTCGAAGGAGCTGATCTAATCGTTGATGCGGGGCGTGGTGTAGATTTTGACTTTGTAGTTGGGATTATTGTGGTCTTAGACTTTCTGGAGGGGCTTGGTGGGGCTTTCTTGGGTGTGGTGGTGGCCCATCAGGTGACTCTTCTTTGTAAGTATGAGATGACACTGAGTTGTATGTCTGGGATGAGTCTTTGCATTCTTTGGATATCATCATCATTGATCATCACATCCGGTGTAAGTCCCTGGAGATCTCGAGAGTTATCAGCAAGATTCATGCAAATGCCAGTCAACTCCTATTTGTCGGGTCAATGTCAGTCATTTTCAGAGACTCAATGTCAGAGTAGGATTCAATAACCTGGTCATGCATGTTTGCTACACCTCCCACCTGGGTGTACAATTTGATTCAGGTGTCCCAAGGGATAGTAGATATGTGATGGTTAGGTTTCAATCCATGGACTGCAGCATGGCATTCAGCAAATGTGGACCGGCTATTCACAGTATCTATGTCCTGGGTCTGCATCTTAAGTGAAGAGGTACAGATTTCTTCAGTGCAGATCGAAACGCTGCATGGCTATCTGCATGGGATTCGTAGATCAGTTCAAATGATCATTGTTTCCCAGATATGAGGGTCGTCAAGCAGATAGGAGGGTCACTGAGTGGATATGAGGGTTCCAGAGTGGATATGAGGATTGCAGGTTGGATATGCTGGTCGCTAAGTGTTTATAAGAGTCATGGAGTAGATATGACAGTTGCCAGTTAACATTGATTAATCTGAGTAAGTATGTGAGGACTGTATATGTTATACACCATCTTGTAGTAGATGCACTCTGACCCACTCTAAACAGATTTACCACTCCAATGCACATTGTTATGGTGATGAAAATATGCAAGTTGATCTGGTTAAGAATGCAGAGTAGATTAAATTGTTGAGAGTCTGAAGATGCAAAACACTAGTTATTTGGGACAGGTCAAATTGGTAGATGCTAAAATGTTGGTGATTTTTTGGAAGTCCAAATACAGAAAGGTTTGGCAGAAAGTCAGGGGCTGTGTGGTGTAGAAATGGTAATCAGTGTAGGTCCAAAACATCAAATCACACAGTTCCATTTAAGGAAGATCAAAAGAGTACTTAGATGCGGAACATCCCTGCAGTCCGTACAAAGACATAGAAGGGGGCTAAAGATACTATAGTCGATATTTAAAGATTGTATGTGGTAGAACAATATCATGAGACTAGGCCATCATCCAAGTGCATTCATGGGAGCCTTAATACACAGCATTGGGACATGTGATAGGAGCCTCACTATGATCAATTTCCATGGGGCATTCAACTGCAAACTTTTCAATTTCAACAATGCAGTCCATTAGTTGCACTTTATATGGCAGGGTCTTTTCCAGACAAAGTGGTCTCACATGTCACCACTGTTCAATACATGTTCGTCTTCACCCAAATTTTATCAAACTCTCCCAATCAGAGGGGCTACGCAACAAACTGGCCGATGGCATTCCCCAATTTGACAACAATACACATAACCAGCTACATGAGATGGAAATATTCCCCAACCCAGGAGCCCCAATGAATGATACAGAACAACTTCAATCATTTGAGGACAAGGACTGGGACCTCGTTCTTCCATTTGCTACACCCCAACATTGCAAGCTTTGTCGTTCTAATGTCGACACCAACCTTGGTTAAACCAAACTCCACATTATCCTGAAACAAATACTTATTGTACCTGGAGCCAATTGCAAAAATCGTGACAAGCTCTATCAACTGATTGAGGACATTGCAGAAATGAATCCACTCATATGCAGATGAAGGGAGCGATCTGTCAATATTGAAGAAAAAGCTATACAATTCTGGTGTCAGAAATCTATTGCAGCAGAAAGTTATATCCTACGATGTTCCCTGATTAAAGACCATCTCTTTTATGAGCCAGACAAACAAATGGACTCCAGTGGCAAAGATATATATACTGAGATGTGGACAGCAGATTGGTGGTGGAAAATGCAGGCAAGTTTTATTGTATTGCCAGAGAAATTGTTTCATGTCAGATTTTCATTGTGTTTGAGTGAGTTAGAGTGTCAGAGAGATCATATCAGAGAGATCATGTCAAAGGGAGTGAGTCAGAGAGGACATATCAGACAGATCGTGTCAGACAGAATGTATAAGGGAGAACGTGTCAGAGTGTGCCAGAGTGAATGTGTCAGAGAGTGTGTCAGACAGTATATCAGAGAGCATGTCAGAGAGCATGTCAGAGAGCATATCAGAGAGCATGTCAGAGAGCGTGTCAGAGAGCATGTAAGAGAGTGTGTCATAGAGCTTTTCAGTGAGCTTGTCAGAGAGCTTGTCAGAAAGCTTGTCAGAAAGCTTGTCAGAGAGCCTGTCAGAGAACATGCCTGAGAGTGTATCTGAGAGCCTGTCTGAAAGCATGTCAGAGAGCATGTCAGGAGGTATGTCAGAGCGTGTATCAGAGAGTGTCAGAGTCATTTTGTCAGACAGCCCATGTCAGATAGCAAGTCAGAGATGGAATGTCAGAGGTTCATCATGTCAGAGCAGTTAGCATGTTAAGTGTGCCAACACCAGTGTTGACCGGATTTCTCCAAATATTAGAATTTGATTACTCATTGCTAATGAATCATAGGCATTGTTGCTGTATGGATCAACAGTTGTCCCCATTATACTTGGCAGTAACAAAACAGCTTGGCTGGTTTATCTCAGTATCAGTAACCTTTTGGAGGGGAAGAGATGATCAGTTAACACACCAATTAACACTCATTGGACGTTTACCAACATGTCCAAATGGACCACAAGCCAACACCATTAGATTTGGCTATAATGAATCTATTGCTAGAGTATTGGGTGCTCTGCAGAAGCTGGAGAAGAGAGGAATAGTAGTTTTGTGTGCAGATGGTCGCACTGGTTACACATTTCCCCAAATTGCATCATTCCTTACAGACTTCCCAGAGCAGTGCACCATAACTATGGTGAAAAGCAGTTGTTGCCCTCAATGCAATATAAGTCCAGATGACATGCCCAGCTTTGGCCACAGATCCTGGCACTTTCATCCCCAACAAAAACTTCATTTGTTAACACCTAGTGCTGAGGCAGTAGGGCTGGGGAAGTTTGCCAACTATCCAAATTTCACAGATCCCCAAGCAGGTTGCAATAAATATAGCTGCATGAATATTGACCAGTTGCACCAGCTACTGAAGGGCTTATTGAAAGATCATACCTGGAAATGGACTGATGGCTATCTGAAAAATATTTGTGGCCAGGAAAGGGTTTGGACCTGATAGATGAATGAATTTCCATAATTGCTCACTTCTCTTACATTCACCAGTTTGGTGACAAATTTACCTGTGTAAGACAATTGACTGGTGCTGGGTACAAGGACATGGAGAAGGTCTGGCTTGCAGTGTTCTCCCATCTGCTTAAAGGGCATCCTGACCACTTTATGTTCCTCAAATCTGTCACTGACTTCATATTGATTGCAAGCTACCACTCCCATGGTGAAACCACCCCTAGATACCTATAGGATATGGTTAGTGACATCGGCTGCAATATCCCCCTCTTTTTACAATACCACAAAAGCTGCAGAATGAGCAATATTCCCACAATTCATTCCGTTCTCCACTATATCTCATGTATTCACGCAATGGGCTCTGCCTATAGCAGTGACACTGAAATATCTGGAGCTACTCACAATAACCTTATCAAGGATGGCACCAGTTGTTCTAACGAGGTTAACTATATTCTGCAAATGTAACAATGGAAAACAAGATTATTTTATATGAAGTCGAGAGGCAGTAATGTACTGCATCACATTCAATCAGATCCCCTGTTGCCGAAGGCAGATATATGTAGACAGCTTCGGGTGGGAGTTTGTCTGGCATCTGACAAATTATCACATAATTTGATACCTCACATCCACAGAGTGATGATCAAATGCAACACAATTCAAACTCTGACATTTCCAGAGGGTATTCAATATATCAGAGTGTATTGATGCTCTGACATCGAATGGTTCAACATTCTACACAGATATGAGTGCAAGTATACACTTATCGGGCTCTGGATCCCATGCATTGTTGATTCTTTGTCGGATGATATACTGAGCAAATGGCCTCAGTCACTATACAGTAGCACAACAATCCAGATACAATTGAGGTTCAAAAGGTAAGGTGTGTGGAGAAGTGGTATGGACAAGGCAATCGATTCAACAAGACTTTAATACATGGAGATCGAACACCACAAAAAATAGTTGTGTACGTCAACAAGGATATTGCCCTGCCAAACTGTTACACACATTTTGTTGCAGTGATAGAATGTATACCCAGGAAACCAATATTAATGGCAGTGTAATATGACCGATGTTACATCACGACTTATTGTTTGTCACTGATCTGGAATATAATATGTGTACAATGTTAAACAGAACCCATGGAATGAAAATGTGTCTAGATACGCTGCAAAGTGTACAATGCATTATAGACAGTGCTTCTGTTCTTGAACCTGTGCAACTTGTTTGGAGTGGTGAAGATCAACAATATCTTCAGAGCCAGTGTGCAACATTGGAAATATATAACATGATAGATTAGATCGATCAGATATGTCGATCTCAACCAGAATGTCCAGTATTCAGTACCACCTTTCACACCATGTGAGAGACAATCAGAGCCAGAGTCCAGGTCGGAGTTGCACTTGTCAGCCACATTCATCACAGCAATGATTGTCAGATCATGCCAGAGTATACTTGCCAGAGCCATGCTTATCAGAGGTGGGATTGTCAAAGACCATGTCCGAGACCATGTCAGCACCATGCTTGTCAGAGCCACAGTCGCCAGGGTACACTCAATAGAGCTGGAATTCGTTTATTGCTGCCATGATTGTCAGATCATGACAGAGCACACTTGTAGGAACCATGTTTATCAGAGCCAGGATTGTCAGACACCATGTGAGGGACCATGTAGGAGCTGCACTTGTCAGAGCCATACTTCTCGGTGCCATAGTTGTCAAAGCCACACTTGTCAGACCGACACTTATCGGGGCTGCATTTAACAGAGCCGAAATTCATGTATCGGAGACGATATTGCCAGATCATGTCTGCGCACACTGTTCAGAACCATGTTGATCAGAGGCAGGATTGTCTGAGACCATGTCAGAGACCATGTCAAAGCTGCACTTGTCAGGGCCACACTTGTCAGGGCCACATTTATCAGAGCTGGAATTGTCAGAGACTATGTCAGAGCACACTGTCATAGCCAGGATAATCAGGGACTATGTCAGAGCCATACTTGTCAGAGCCACATTGATTAGACCATGATTTTCAGAGACCATATCAGAGCTGTACTTGTTACAGTAGAGTGGTGATGAATACCAGGTAGTTGTTACAGTACCAATTTCATGAGAATGGTTTTAATCAGCTCACAAAGATTGCTTACTGCTGATATACATGTCCAACCAAGCTATCATTAGTATATACCGATTGTGATTTGTTGATGAGCATGAGTCATGTATCGGTGACTCTCACCCAACATGTTTTCCAATGTAAACAGTGACCTTCAATAGTGATATAGAGTTAATGTTCAAGATCACATTGCTGGGGTGGGGATAGCTGTTGCTAGAGTGAAGAAAGAGTTGCGCTTTGTATATATATTTAGCTAGAAGAATTTTAAACCAACAGAGTAGCATATATCTTGGGTAATGACATGATTACTCTGATATAACATGTGATTGTGACTAATTGTTATTGTATGTGAATGCCAACTTGATGGTATCCAATTTGGTATTGAAAATCATCTGCGTAATTTGAGGTTCCCAGAGACAAGACGCCATACTATCTTACAAACAGTTAATTATAAGTGAATGGACTATCAAATCCACTTGCTCACCATGATATACTCATAATGTGACATGGTACAACAGTAATATCAATCACATATCACAGTACTGTGCTAACAGCCAAGACAAATCTTGGTTACCGAATTGCCAAAACCATTACCAACATATGGTCACCGTATTTGTTTTGATATCTCCATACTTATTTCATTTTTTCAACTTGAATAATAGATTCAGATTAGCAGTTATACTTTCTATTACATGTGAGTTGTATTTTCTGCTTGCTTTCACAGTATGTCTTTAATTGTCAGTATAATGTTCTTCTTTATTGAATTGGATCATTGAATCTATATTGACTACTGTGCTTTTTTAAGAACTATTTAATATTTGGTACTTTTGTGTGCTAGATTTCTTGAATTTTCATCATTTAGATATCATTTGTTATAAAAAATCTTCATACCCATGCTGTGTAGTGTATAATGATGACTATTTTAACATACCAGTTTTTCTTGTTAATACTTGACTAGATTGGTAGCTCATGAACTGAAGATTCAGAAATAGTTTTTACATTCGTTCCAGGGAAAAGAACCCGATTTTCTTGCTTGGTTTAATTGTAATTGCTTGGTAATATTATAACACATTGAAATGGTAGTTGCTTAATTACAAAGCAAAGCAAAGAGGTTCTTATTCAACTGAAAGTTCTGGAATATTTTACCAACATGTATGTATGTTTCAAGTATATCATACAAATCCAAGCTAATGTTCTGATTTTTTTGAAAAAAGGTTGGCAATAATCACTATGTCATAAGGTTTCTGATAGCTATAGTAAGATAGTTTGCAATTTCCACCAAAAATATAAATTTACCCAAATAAAATTTCTATATATCTTTGTACAATAGGCAACTACCACATGTTCTCTAACACACAATATTCTTGAGGACAGTTGAGATCATAAACATTGATATTTATGGAATTCAAATAAATAACATTTTAATGACAATGATATGGTATATTATTAAACAAAGAAGATAATAAATACTTTGTACAATTAATATATATAAGCTATTGTTTGTTATACTCAATCAACAACTAATGTACTATATATTCCAGATTCTCCATTGGATGGAAATGAATATATACTGTCTGGAATATAATGAGGTCTATAAGATCAGCTGTTGACAAGATGCTTTGGAATTAGTTACAACACAATTGATTGGAGTGACAGTGTATTAGTATTAATTGACTATTGATCATGTATAAAATAGAGACTTACATTTTTACTATTTATTTATTCTAAACTAAAAATTCTGTTTGGATATGGAAAATTATGATTAATCGTCCAGTTAGTAAATATGACTGTATAATAGTTGACAATTATTTCAACCAATTTATCAAAGATAATAATCAGTGCATTTGGATAGACAGAATTGTTAGACCATTATTTTAATCATTTTCGACTATATATATCCAGATGGTTGGTGGAAATATTTGCTTGGTGTAATTCTGTTTGCATTATGACTTGAAAATATAATATTAAATAACATTTATCGAAGATGGAACCATATTTCAAACTGTAGAACTAGTGTCTATATATCTAAACTATTTGATTGAGTGGCAAATTGTCAATTTATGAAATCAATGACAATAAGTTCCATCCATTTTGATTACATATAATGACTGTATTCATGTACTACTAATTCTTTTGTTATATAATCTGGAATTTTAATATTCAAATTACTGTACGAAATAACCTTATTATAGACTATGTCTAGAACATTTCGGTTATAACATATACAGTTTGCATTTTGCTTTTCCAATGATTGATTATATATCCTGGTGGCAATATTCTTTAAGACTATTCCAGTTGAAAAATACCCCAGAACTACTAACCAGTTAACTTTCATTTCTGGAAATCAATCCTATTCTAATATTCTTTATATTGCTATAGACTTTTACTTAGAGTATTTCATTACTTACCGATGATTCCAAGCCAGGTACAGTTTACTATTACATTTGAGATGTGTAAGATTTGTATTTCAGTTTGAGTTAGATGAAAGATTTTATTGGCTTTATTTACTGAAGTATTAACTTTTATTATAAATTCTAATATAGTTACTCTGGTGGTACATACTTTATTGCTATGTAGAATATCTAAATGCTATATCTGAAATAAAAGATTCAATCAGGTTTATTATTTGCAAGATGGTACATATCAGAATTATACTGTATTAGTCTTTTGTACCTGTCATCTCCATGTATTTACCACAAATATATCAGCTACAAGTTCTTTCAAACAAACTTACAACCATCGATCAAATATTCAATTTCTGTTCCCAACTTACCAATACCACCTGTTTTCAAGAAATTCATGAGATTGAATATATTAGTCGACTCTTCTCGATTGTATATCAGCCACAGTTGTTTGGATTCCATTTACTGAGTTTAGTTTTGGCCGAGTAACTGTATATTATGTTTGCTCGGTTCAGCTATACTATTGGCAAGAAGTAACTTGTAGTACGAATTACATTTCATTTCATTGTACTTAATTGATATATATAAAGTGAAATGTACGTCATATCTAATTGAATAACCTGCTACATGATATCAAGCCGGTAGTAGGTAGAGAATCATTCTGTTATGAATGCAAGACAGTTTGTGGAATAGATGCCTATTCTATTTCTATCCCATTGTTTAGCTTGCTTTTGTTTTTAACTATAGCTTATACCTGTTGTGGATGGGACTAAAAAATACTCCAGCAGTAAATATAATAGCCTAACTTACTATAAGCATGTAACTGTCCAAGTCAATTAAAAAGGAACCTAGTAATAATTGTACAACTGATAGAACCCATAACAATCTGTAATTAATACTGGATAATTTGAAACTATAATACTTTATATTTCATCTCCATAATTTAAAGGATAGATCTGTGATACTTAACTAGATACTGAAATATATAAATTTTACATTTCCAAATACTGCACATAAATGTAAACACTATCCGCTATTGCCCAATATCCATTATGAGTACTTTGATTTATACAAAAGTTATACTATGTAATGTATAGATTGATTTTGGTATATGCAGCAATACAAAGGCAAATATAGGTTGGTAGTAACTTAATCTATAATTGTATTGACAAAATATAGTATTTTTTAAATATTTGTAAGTTAGTTATAAGCTGTACAGATTGTTGTAGATACTCTAAAAGTGTATATATAAGTAACTAAGTATGGTATAATAATTAAAAGATAAAGAAATTATATTATAATATTCTAGTTAATCAATTTATATATGCAAGAGTAATTTCAAACAACTATAATACTCATACTGTACAGCTCTATCTGATTCATATTTCATAAGTGAAATATGTTTATTAAACATAATTGTACTTGTAGTTGCTTACATCTTTGTTAGCACTGTATAAGTTCAGCTTATTATATATTGAAGGTCTTGGATTTATAGAATCTTGACATTGCTATAACTTCTTATTACTAGTGATTTTAGTACAGTAAATTGTATTCTGTTATTATAAATGATATTCAAGTATAAATCAATAGTAACAGTGGTAATAGTATTTACAATACAGTGATTTAACATTTGGTAAATTAGTCAATATATTTTCAATAATGAATAATATAAAAATATTTAATATATAGTAATATAGCAGTGGTATTTGTACTTGAAATACAGTATAGCTATATTTTAGTTAAAAACATTTATTTCAGTATACAATTAGCTCTAGATTATAATAACATGTAGAGTTAGTTATGTAGTTACTATATTTATTGAATTAAATATAAATTAATACAAAAATATAACTTGAAAATAGTATTGGATACATATATATTGAATTGCTATTGCATGGTAGTTAGTATTGTTTTGTATATATATAACTGGTATAGTATCTACTTAGTATAAGTGAAATTGAATATAGAAACTATATTTAGTATGTTTAAAACTCGATAATTTTTATCCATATTTATATAGCAGATGTAATTCATGACTCCTTACAATGTAATTAAATTCAAAAATATCACAGATTTATACAAAGTGATACAAATTATATATGGAGTAGTAGAATCTGAATCACATAGTATATCTATAAATTAATTTATTCAAGTACTTATTATTCTTTACAATATACAACATGTGGTTACTAGTTGTTTTCCAAGATCTTTCATTATCTTGAAATGTTTAGAATCAAACAAATATACAATAGCAATTAGTTACAGTTGTTTAAAAGGTTTGGGATAGTAGTATTGGGAACTGAATAGTTGATTATATAGGATTGGATAATTATTGTGTTATAGCTAGTTATACAGTAAAATACTATGATAAAATAACTTGTTTTGTAATCTTTATGTTATTCTATAATTAACATATCCAACATTACCTACTATACAATCTATATCCATTGAATGTATATCTCTATATTAGATTTGATATCTATGAGAGTTTATATTGAAAAACTTTATACTCAATACATTTTTGAATTTTTGATAATTTTCAGCAATTCTTATATAAGTCTATCTTTATTTGTACTTAGTATATCTGCATTTTGGATATTGTTCTGTCTCTTGTCATCAATTTCATATAGTTTTCAATCTGGTTATATCTGTAACTAGTATACTATTTTCTTACAATTTTCAATATTATATAGTTTATATTAAGCAAGTGCTTTTGAATTGTATTTGATCTGCTGTAATTTCTTTGTTAATGCTGTAATTTGAATTGCTTTGTAGACAAGTTAGTATATAACTATATTTTATTCTCTTGTTTAAATAATTATACTTTAAATTATTTTTGTATTGTATATTTAGAATATTTATTCAAAATTAACTGTACTTGTTTAATACTCAAATATTTTCAAAAATTGTTCAAAGGTATTCTGCTGCTTGGATTGAAATAAACAGTATCTAATGTACACTAGAATGATATGGATCTTATCTACTATGGTGGATATCGAATAAATTCATTTCCCATTAAGAGATTTGAAAGACAATTTAACCATTTTGCATATTGTATAGTAGTTTCAATTCTGTACCATTTATTAACAATTATATTTTTTCATTTTCTTTTACTGTAGTTTATGTATTACATATTCTATCTAAATGCTTATTATCAAACCAACTCTGAATTTGTTTCCATACTGGTCATTCTCTATATAATTATTTATATTCAATAATATACTTGTATATCTAACTCTTCTAACAAATAGTCTTCAGCCATAGCTGTATCATTTTATTTGTGATTATGTTTATGGTGACCATTCTTGATAGTATACAGAGCTTGCACTCTTGCCACTCTCACTCAAGTCTAGTATTTCTATTTTTTAGCTGAATCCCCACACAATAATCCACAGTTCTACAAATATATTCTACTATATAATGTATTCTCATTTTACATAGCAAATATGTTGGGACTGCAGTTCATAGTCTCAAAGAGAGGGTATTCTTATGCACAGTATTCTTGTAGAAAGTGGCGACTGTAGTTCTCAATCAACGTAGTTGTAGCTTCGGTTGTTAGCTTTTGCAGCTCTGTATCAGTTTATGATTGATATGGCCCAAGTTGTGTAACATAATTTCACTAACTAGATTCTGATATCGGTTTGATCTATTCCCCAGTTTAACATGTTCAGCCTTCTTTCTGTAAACCTATTGCGGGTTGTTGTCACAGACTTTTCAAAACTCTACATCAAGCTCAACGGACTTTCATATTACAAACCTTCATCGCTTACTTTGTCTTAAGATATACTACGATAGGCATGGATAGTGTCCCAAACATTTTCAGCGTAGGCGGTCAGACCAATGAGGAGAAGAAACAGGTTGTTCGTACGCAGCCTGTCTGAGCAGAATAGCTTACTGATATTTAAGGGACTACAGATTTTGATTCAAACAATTCAGCAGCAACACAATGTCGAAAACGCTCGTCTACTCATTCATGTCTGTACACCTTTCACCCGAGTGTATCTCGATAGGGTGTTGATACTTTCCGGAATCAGAAAATCAATAACAACTGTTTTGAAAAGTGTGTGCCACAGCCCGGAAGCAGTTTGAGCCCATTTGAGGAGAAATGCATAGGCCACTGCCTAACGAAGTATCTTAGTGCATGGAACATGGTACTCGTAAATTATTTCTAACTATATATGAAACGCATCACTAACAATTCGAATAGGTATCAGCGACCTATATCGCAAGAATTAAAAGTGATCCTTCTTCAAATTAAACGGGCGAATTGTACTCCGACATCTTTTGAATTGTACACTAAATAGTGTCTCTGTAAATACAGCATAGCTATATCAGAATATCTTCAAGTCAGATACAGATTCAAATATCAATCACCCTTCATACATAGTGACAAGGCTTTCCGCGAACTGTTGAACTCTCGCACGGAGAGACTACAATCAATTTGCTTGCAAAGCTCCTTCCTCCGTATGGCAGGAAGCTTACCCAATAACTCTAACCCACTAGCCCTCTCAACCATGTCAATCGAGGTTGAGAATTCTCTTAGCGGGGTCTTGTTGCATATGATGGCGTTTGGTAGGACAAATGCTCCCACAGTTACTTGCTCACTTGTTGAGCCATCTTCTGCTACAATAACTTTGAAAAAATGCGTCGGTACTGCTACATTCGGAGGTGTTCCAATAACTTCGTAAGAAACGCGCCATTTGCCATCCTGGTGCAATTTGGGGAGGTACAAAGGACCAGTAATAATTCGGACAGAGGGGTATTTGGTGGTTAGACGGCGGCAGAAATGTTCAAAATGTGACCAGTAGTCACGATTGAATCCATCGCCAACTTGAGGACATATGTTTGTTAAAACGAACGTGTCGTCCATGGCGTCCTGGCTAAACTGCGCATCTGCTGCAGGAACCTGATGCCCTCTGTCATATCCACTTCGAATATAGTCTTTCAGCTTCGCACGGAAAGTTTCAGGAACTACATTACTGTCAGCTGCGAGCCGATTTCTTATTCAAGGCTCTGTACCAGTTTCATCCTCAACGAATTGACTGTGCCTGCGGTCGCCACGTTTCGTTGCCAGTGATTCCGGGGTGATGTGTTCCACGACCTGTTCTCACAGCCGATTTTAGTACAGGGGAATCATAAATTGGTTGTAAACTAACCCATGAGGGGTTCCGGGTACGCCGATCAAAGCTGGAGATGAGCACATGTCGCATGGCGATGTCATTCACTGGTCCCGGAAAACCTGTATGGATCAGTGAAAACATTTCGATTAAGCTGCAGAACAATGATAGAAGGAATGACCGGATATACCATATTCGAACAAACCTGCTGGATCCACAGGACTTGGCTCTTGCGGAACACGAGGAACAGACACGAGATGAATGTGACCATATTTTCTTGTAGCAAAGAAAACAGAACACGCAGCACCACTAACTGCACCTGCTGCAGCGATGAACCCATGAGTGGGAATGTTTGGCATTGAAAGTTTCGATGGCGAAGCGTGAGGTATCAAGGAAGAACTCCGGCTTCAGTTTCTCCCTAGATATTAAGGTGGTGCTTTCAGCCAACTCCACAATTTCAAATACATCAAATTCAGAAAACCCCTAACCCTGGCGGGGAATAGAATGTGATAGCTACCATAGGGGTGCATCTTTACGAACTAATTAGATCACGGGCATATACAAATGCCCCGAGCAAATTAGATTGATTCACTACACTACGGGGGGTTCGAATAAGTACATAAGCCTCACATGGGTTTGAAGTGAGGCTATCATGTTTTATTAGGTTGATGTGGTACTATTTCAATTTGTAGGCTGAAATGTAGAAAATGGGAAGCTTCGTAGAGTCGACAGGCTTACAGTAGTATGTAATGCTAGCACAGTAGCTAGGTCAATAGGTTTCACAATTTGATATCAACCTGTTAGTAGTAAAGAGTATTACTGTAATGAGTTTTTTTTTGGTTACAATGTAAAGTAGCAGAGTTTACCAGCTTCCCATCTTTGCTACACTATGTAGCAGCCAGTATTGGTATTTGAATGATGAGTTTATCACTTTTAGTATCTACTTTGATCTCTAGATAATATTCCCACTGTTTGCATACTTTTTATACATATACATGAATATAAAACATACAATGGCTGTTTATAGTATTGACTATAATGAGTATAATGGTGATAGGGATGATGAGGGTGGTAAGACTAGTAGTTGTCAATAGTAGAGTCAACTGCAATAATAGCTACTAAAGTGATAGCTGCTATGGTAATGGCAACAATTTTATAAATGGCTGCTATAGTAGTAACTTCTACAGAGATGGTGGCTATAATGCTTGCTGCTATAGAGATAACTAATATGGTGATGGCTGCCACTGAGATGGCTGCTGCAGCAATGACTGCTAGAGCAATAGCTGCTGTATTAATGGCTGCTATGGCAATAGCTGCAATAGTCATAGCTGCTACTGCAATGGCTGCTATGGTAAGAGCTGCTACCACGATGGCTGGTACTCTTATAACTACTACAGTAATTGTAACGGGCGGGGTCAGGCATAGGTGATATTGGTAACTTAAATGTGATATGGGAATCAGGACAAGTGCTCAAAGTTCATATTGAGAAAATCAGGACAAGGCAAGAATCCGAGTTGGTTCAAAGTCGTACTTGCTTTGCTATACAAGAGAACGAGTAAAGAGAGAAGAAAAGGAAATCCTCCAACACATTTCAACCTCTCTTTATATACACATCATCCGCCACACTCGAATCATTCCTCATGTACCGATATACCATCCGAATAGAGATCAAACATGATCTTACACATCACCAACACAACTCTTATCGATACAACCACGCCACATCATCCGATATCGTAACCCCCCCGACCACTTCCTTGTCATAACAAATTATACCACCACCATCTTACCATATTCCCACACCATCTCCACATCTATCCACATCTCTGCATTTCCGTAACACCAATTTCTTCCATCCACCCGATACTATTCCTGAGTACCCTTAAATCCATCACTCGCAACCCGAGCCATGAAAGTATCCCCCACCTAGGTTCGAGGTCCTCCGAGAACATTTTCCAACGGCCCTGGCTTCATGGGATAACTTTGATGAAACTCCCCTACAGCTTGCAGCCCATCCACAAACTTCGCAAGTTCCCATGTCAAAGAATCATACCCAGTCCACCATATAAGGTACTGTAACTGACTCTGGTATATCCGGCTATCCTCAACACTCGAAACCTGATATTGTTTCTCCCCATCGACTTCCACCGAAGGAGGGGGGTCGAACTGCTGTCCAATAAAAGAGTCATTCGCCACGGGGTCCAAAAGGGAAACGGGTTGTACTCGATGAATTTGTACTGACGCAGCTAAATCAAGTTTGTAAGCATATGGAGATATCCGATGAATAACCTTAAAGGGCCCCAAAAGTTTCCAGTCAAGTTTCTGTGTGGGCCTCGTAGTCCATACATGTCAAGCATCCAACCACAACTCAGAACCCTCTTGAATATCCAGGGCTGGAATTTGTACACGATTCGCTGCCTCTTCCTGCACCCCGTGGCTTCTCCTCATCTCGACTCGAATGTGCTGATGATGGATCTGCTGAATTGTTGGCTGAACCTGGTCAGCACTAACCCGTTGTTGATCCTGATCCTTTGTTCACTCTCCCGCAAATGTTATTCCAGGGTCAATGCCCTGTACCGCATAAATTGGGGTGCACTCAGTAGTCTCGGACATCCCATTATTCGAAGCAAACTCAGCCAATGGAAACCACTTCACCCAGTCATGTTGCGGATGATTTACGAAACACCCGGCAAGACTGTTCCATACTCGAGTTCATATGTTCCGACTGTCCGTCTGTCAGTGGGTGGAAGGCTGTCAATATTCCTCCATCAATTTCCAACCGACTACAAACATGTGGCCAAACGGTTGAGGAACACTGCGGGCCCCAATCTGGAACAATGGTTGATGGGTAGTATTAGCAACGGGTCCGGGTAACCGGCCAGCGGTCCAGGTTTGGCCTGCAAAAACGGGTCAGTTCGGTTCCTAACCCGTGCAGAATCCCGACCCGCTGAGTCTTGGCTGGCTAAACCCGGACCTTTAGCCATTGACCCGCGGATTTTGCCGTGATTGGCTAGACCTGTCGGTTCCAATGTCCGGTTCTGCATTTCGGGTTTTTCTATTTATGGTCGTATTCAGATATCCTACTTTTAATTGCAAAATATTGACTTTGGTATATCATTGACCATTTGAGATGTATTGACTGCCTTTATACTCAAAAAGAGGAGAGACACCCTTCTGGCCCAATTCTAAAACTGCGCATCCACAGAGCACCAACAATTATAGGTCTTGTAAGTGAAGTAATTACAATGTGATTTGGTCATTGCTATCCATAATCGACAGACTGGCTGCCTTTATTGGCAGGAATCAAAGCCACACGCTCCCGGCCCCATTTTGAAAATGAGCGTCAATGGAGCGTCAATGATATTTGGCGTTTCATCATGGGCAATCAAAGTGTGATGTGGCCATTATTGACTGTATACAGTGTTTTGACCGTTTCTATAGGCTAAAACGCTCATGAACTCTTGGTTGTGGCATTGTAAATGAAATGAGTTGTAACTGCCTAGGAGGCTGTCGCGCGAATATCTCTTGCTTATCTGCCTATCATGGCTGCCAATTCCTCGTTTATAGGTGTCTGCGATCAAGAGCCATTTGGATTACCCGAGATGCAAGACCAAAAAGTCTGGACGCTCCGTTGACGCTCATGTTCAAGATGGGGCAGGGAGCATGTTGCTTTCTCTTTTGCCTATAAATGATGCCAATACTTCGATTATGTGTATTCACTACCAAGTCACGTTTTTATTACGCGACCTACTGGACCAAAAATCGTTGACTCTCCGTTGACGCTCATTTTCAAGATGGGGCAGGGAGCATTTTGCATTCTCTTTTTCCTATAAAGGATGGCAACACTTCCATTATGTATAGTCACTACCAAATTGCATTTTTATTACCCGACTTACAGTACCAAAAATCATTGACGCTCTGTTGACGCTTGTTTGGCCAAGGGCATATGCACAATATACCATCATTTCATTTGGCGGAATATATCATTAACAAGATTTTGACAGCCTTTCTGTCTTCTTCAGGTACTATCTTCTTTATCACTTCATTGTTCTTTAATAATACATATGAATAGATTTTTTAAATCATGCTATAAAGTGTCCGGCAATTGTAGATAATACTACACTTGAACATTACGTTCCTTACGATACATGTTCGCTTCCACTGGCAGTTTCACTCAATTGGCTGCTGTCGTCTGCAAAATGGATGTTAGCTGTATTACCTTGCAGCAGATAGTGTACTGACCAGTGGATGTTCCTTCATCATTCTGCAAATCGGGAATAAAATCTTCGTGGTGCTTGCTATCCTCGGCATATGTATCATGATTGAAAAATTGAGCGCCGGGAAGGGGAGATTGTTTATATTCATATACAGTGGGCAGATTTGGGATTTTGGAACTTTGGGCGCAATTTTTGTCACTGGATGGCGCTGGTGGCATTCCGGATGGATGTGGTGTTAATTCTGGTGTTGGCTGTCTGTGTCCGACTTGAGGCGGTGCACCTGTGCCATTGCGCCTCTAGCGTGTCCGTGGATTCTTTGCGGTGCCATTTTGGCAAAGAAGGCAGCCGTCAGTTTGATTTTCTTAAACCATCGCCTGGTGTTGTTCTATTGCAGCTTTCGCCTTTCTATGCCCAGGAAAATCAACTCCGCTTCTTTTCTTCCTGGACTTCTGCGTGAGGTTTCTTGATCAGGTGTTGCGTTTCCTCTATCGCAGCGCGCGAAAACCCTGCTTTGGCCATTATCGCCATATTCAAGGCGAGGTGCATGTCTGACTGTTCTAGCTGTACCCGACCTCCTTGCCTTGCCATAGTAGCAGACATGTTGGAAATCTACCAGATATTAGTTGCTGTTTCTGAAAGTGAGAAGCGGCGATTACCTCTACCATATACGCTTCCCTAGCCTCCTCTAAGGTGTTTGAAACTCTTTTCGTCCATTCCCGGGGACCCGTAGCACCAAATTTGTCCGGGAAAATGCCAGAGCCGACAACATCGTGATGGTCAATTTCCCGTACTGTGCGGATAAAGTCCTGCGTCGACCATGGGGGTTTTGCGTTATGGGCAGCGAGATATTGTTCACATAGCTCCCTTCATATACCGGCTGTTCATTATTCAATCAATTGACGGCCGTATACCATGATATGGACATACTCACATCCAATTGCGTGCTGCTTCTTGTTCGTGCTGCTTTCGGTTCTATGGACGATTTATAAATGTGCGTCCTGGGTCACGTTTTCGGTGGCCACAGTGGCAGCTTCGCGGTGGACTAACTGGTGTCTGTGTTGTTGCTGTGTACCTTCAAGTGACGCATTGGATGAAGCGCCCGTCGTTTCGCTCAATTTGGATCCGCTCTCGCCTGTATGAGGTGTTTGTGTAGCCTTGACTTGCTGATGTGGAAAAGGCGAGGAAGATGATAACCAAAAGAAGTGGGAAGTTCTGAGGAATATATAGTTAGCTTCAAGTCACAATAGACTGACCGACCGCCAACTTGGACGTTCTACTCATGATGAATCCTCCTGCGTATAGCTGCAGGTTGCACGGGTTTCCAACAGTCCTGCGATTTGCAGAGAGTCGGTCTGATGTTGTATGTTTACTTACAGGGATAAATTGAAGTTCACAAAAGGCAAAATCTCATTGATGTTACATATAAACTGGATATTCTTCGACGGACAGGACGTCTGGTGATGTTTGTATCAAGAGATCACCAGGATTGTACATGAAACTGACACTAAAAATCGAGTCATCTTGTGTGGTTAACATGACTATTCCCAATTTAGTGAGGGTCAAAACACAGAATTTGCTTTGTTCAAGTTGGTCAAGGGTACCAACCTTGACATAAAAGACACAGCTTGCCTCCATATGGTCCATATCTTGCAACATCCAACATCTCTCCCAATAACAGTCAACACGAAATACAATGGTCAATGCTCCAAAAATGAACCTTTCTCCTCTCCCGGCGGGCAAATATGGCAAATCGACGAAGCATTCCACACGACGACATCATCCAGCGAATGAATGGAAGAGCGGGTTGGAGGCAGAACGGGTCTCAGCCCATGGACCATTGCGTAGCTTGCGATCCAGAAAGAAGCTTGCGGCGGAGAAAAAAACGAGAAACGCACTTTTTGAGCAATGAAGAGAAAGAGCAATGGATAGAGGATTATGTGGAGAGAGAGACTGTGGTGGCAAGAAAGCGAGTTGAAGACGCAGAGACAGCAATGAAGCAGAAGCAAGAAGATATGAGCAATGTTGAAAAGGCAGGATTGACCAGCAGAGAGCCTGAAAAGACATTTGAAGCGATGCTGAATGCTATTGGAGACAGTGCGAGCGATCTTGCAAGTTCCAACAATGAGAAGGATGCGGAAGATGAAGAAGAAGACGATGATACAGAGCAGGGCAAGCTGAGCAAAGATGACGAACCCGGCTGGGTGATCGGCACAATCTCCAAACCAGTACAACGCTGCATGAAGAGGTTTTGCCAGAAGCAGATGAAGCTTGACGAATTGACACAACCGGGATGGGGGGACGCAGCCGACAACTTCCGCGAAACAGATAAGAAGTACAGAATGTCCGAATTGAACGTTCCAGCAGTCATTAAGTCCCAAACAGATCATGTTGCAGCCGCACCACCCCCGACATCATTTGGAGAGCTATTAGAGACTCTTGATATCGTCCCCGGATTATCACCAATGCCGCAATATACTTCTCGACCAGGAAGTAGCCATATGGGAGTAGGTTCAGAGAAACCAAAGTCAGCCGAACGCATAGTCTCTCTCACGGCCGGCGCGGAGTTCAATTCGTCACTGATTACATATGTGACGCCAGTTGAACCAGTAAGCTCCCACCACTGCATATTGCCTCCTGAGCTAATTACCATATAGAAATCGGATTCGGACGAAGAAATGGTGACAACTCCTGCATCTGCGGAGGAATAGATGGCCAAATTGAAATTTTTGAAACTGTAGAGCGGTGAAAAGCAATTTGCGTTTCGATTTTGCTATGTGTCAGTTTTGTCTTGATTTCAGTGACCAAATTGTGAGACATGATAATTCATCTGTGCAGGTGCAAGGGTCGTACGCACCATTCTGACGTGGTAAACTCCAAATCACGCCACAAGATGACCAATGAGCAGGTTATCGTCTTTCCTGTTACTGTTAAGTGCGAAAGCAAAAACTAAATTAATGACGAAATCTGCCAACAACTTTCACGTAAGTGATGTCAGACAAGTCATAGAGGGAGCAGTCAAAGCGCAATACGAACCTGTATGCATGACAACCGTCATGCTGCATTCATCCATGCATTCAAATGCACAACTCTCCGCTTAGATCTGGTCCACATGGTCGAGATTTTGAAAATTCATGTCTATCTTCATTACAGAAAATGGAACCTACACCCAACCAGGTGAGGAATCACTATGCATAGAAGAATCAGGAAGTACACCTTGAGTGAGCACTCACATTCAAGAAGGCAGTCAATCTTTATTGTCTATCACATGTTGCCTTTCCAATTATCTACCATAGTACATCATATTGCAGATAGCTAATGTTCTCTATTCCATTGATGAAAGAGGATGACGATGCCAATCAGGAGATCGGTGTTGATGAACCGGAGGACATAGGGGAGTCAATCTTATCATCCACCATCGATGAAGACAATTTGGATCACCATCTGAAGGTCCTCCATCTGGGGTAGGCTAGCCAGGACCAGTCATCACAAATGACACAGGTTCCACTGGCAAAAAAATGGATCCGTGCCGATACTATTATTGCATGCCCTCTGCTGCCAAATTCCTGATCATCACCTGGGTCAATGGCACCACCACCCATCAAATGCCAAAAGTCAGCCCTCTTCAACAAATTGTCCAAGTCTGACTGTGCACCATCCGCCCATGCGCTGCCGCTACCCAAGTCTAGTGGAGAGCAGGATACTCCTCCACCCAAGGGCAGTGGAGATCAAAATGTTCCCCAACAAAAAAAGGCTACTTTTGAGCTAGCGAAAGATTCATGGAGGCAATTGTATTCACACAGACTGCTTGGCCATTATTATCCAATGACAAGTACTCGATGGTTGAAGAAGTTTGGGAACTAGCCATTGAAGTTTATGATCATCAGGAGGCAGTAGCAGGTGCTCCTGTTGGTCCACAACCTGTGTCAATTTCCCAGTGGTCCATCTCCCAAAATCGATCCACAAACACGTGAAGCTGTAAGTCTTGAATTCTGTTTAATGCTGCTCAATCAGATTTACAATATTGTCTATGCCCCAAAATATACATACTTGAAACTGAAGATAAGTGCCATGTGAGGACACTTGGTAGATGGGGCTCGTTGAACTGTTGTCTGTGGTTACAAGTTGAATGATCACTCTGAGACTGAGCTTCGGATACTGGTTGTAGGTAGTTCCTGTTTGACGATGCACAGCTCTCCAAAGTCGTCGATGATGAGACATCAAGGTTCACCCAGATGGAAGTGTTAGATCTTGTTTACCATCAATTTTTCTTCACCACCAATTGGTTGTGGTGCCAGCCTACTACATTCTAGTATGTCGAACCTCTCACTCTGAAGACTTCAGCACTGGCAGCTGCAGCTATTGATTGTGCACTATCTGAATATACCAGTGGATAGAAGGCCACTGTTATGTTTTCTCAAGATGAATATCGAGGTTCATTTTGCCCATCCCCTGTAATGCATTTTACATCAGCAGCCACTACACTCATCAATCACACATTGGTGGGCCACATCACCCCACCCTATAGTGCAAATCTGCTATAATAGGCACTCCTCAATCCCTCTCAGCATTTCTCAGCCCACATTGACACTCTTCTATTCAATTCCACAATCGATTCCTCCTCTTTTAGCGCACCTCCACTGGGATATGAACTCCTTAACCCCCTCTGTCTGGATTGGCACTACTCTATTTCACTCCGCACTGTATGCCCTCATGTCCCCTCTCCTCAGGCAGGGATGGGAGCACCTCAATACCCACTGCACTCCTCATTCTGGATTGTCACTCCTATATTGCATTCCGCACTCCTTACCCCCCAGTTCTCGGCGCTCCTTCACTGGAAAAGCGCTTCTCAATCTCCATCGGTACTGCTCTGCCTGGATTGGTGCTCTTCAATTCCATTCCACACGCCTGACCCCGCCATCTGGTGATCCTGCCATAGTATGGGCGCTCCTCAATCCCTGTCGGTGCTCTGGAGCCTATATTTGTTTCTCCTCTTCTTCATCCCGCCCTCCTACAACACCTTATGTGTACTCCTCTTTTCCACACAGCACTCACCATCTGGCACTCCTCTTTCACACACAGCTTTCCGCGTATGGCGCTCCTCTTTTCTTGGTAGTTGCTCCCCATTTTTCATCGGAGTATATCATATTGCCTGTCAAACCCACATTTGGATTATCAGCTAGCTAACATCTGGTTACACTTTTGTTAGATATAACAAATCGAGCCAAATGACATTGGAATAGAACTTCAGCCACTCACCAGGTACAAATTATCGGCAAATACAAGGAGTGCCTCCAGCTTCTTGGCACCATTGATGAATTGTGTGTTGCTGCTTTCATCAGCCCTGATGATATGGGGGATGTTGTGGATGACATCGACAGCATGTATGACTGATATTATTCAATAGGTTCGCCATGTTACTGTTTTGGTGCACCTGCATTTATGTTCCAATCACTGGCCTGTTTCTTTGGTTCCCTGATGTAGCTGGGCAAAAGGTACAGTGTCTCAAAGATACTAGATAGTATTATTCAGAAGTGCTAACGAACGATAATCCATGCAACATATTCACTGTTGAGGGAAATTGACTGCTTTTGTAAATCTGGAGAATCGCAGATGACGCCTGCAGTCCTCTGAGTAAGTATCCATAAGATAAGGGCCATCACTCAGAGTTGGTTTGTGATGCGCACATTGGTACGGCGACACGCCTAGGTCCACCCCACTTTCTCTCCGGCGCTCCCACATTTTCCCAAACCACTCATAATCACTCCCATGGTACTCCTGTACCAGTCATCAGAGATCCCAGATACCCCTGTACTTGTCTTCAGAGATCTCAGTTACTCCGAAGCCAAGCTGGAATGCCCTCCTACAGTGTAATTCTCTCCTGAAATCGAACCTTTTAAGTTTACACTCTGCATCCTCTCAGATACACCTGGAGGTTCGCAGTGACAAAAATACATTTTGTGGATGTAGCCAATCGACCTGAGGAGTAGTGTCAATCAATATACAGTGGCAAACACAGAGGTTAAGATGGTAGTAATTCACCTGTTCAACTGTGCCATCCTTGTGCATAATCTGCCACTGTAATATGAGATAGAACAATTCTAGCAAATGTGACACATCTTGAAATATAATCATTTTAATCTTTCCATCTTGTGGTTGAGAAAGCAACCTAAAGCTTCCATATCAGGCTACAAATGGTATGACCGTATTGTATCCCATCACTATCTTCAAATTTGTAGGATATTTTGTATCATTAACCAAAATTAATTGATAGCCTGAAATGTAAGCACTTGATCTGGAATCGATGAACCAAGTACTGTTGGCAATATTGGATCTAGCTGATATCTATTCATTTTCAATGGATGTGGTGAGTGTCGAATTAGTTTTGGTTAATGCTTGTATGACACTGTTGCCAGTATTTGGAGGATTGCCCTGAAGCTTGCTCATGCACATATTCATAATGTGCCCTCTCATTTGCAATGGATTGTACTTCTGCGGATTCTTATGTTTCCTATAGTATTTCTGTTTATCCTTCTTTGGACCTTTGCCACTTTTACTACCTTTGACACCCATCTTTGTATAAAGAACAGCCTTAGGCATGAGCCCATTCTCTCTCTTTTGATTGCTGGATCTATGACCACTTGCTTGGTGACAAGTTGATTGGGTGTGGTGGTTATGATGTCATTTGGCTCCATCATCAGCTGCAGGAACACTACCCATCCTGTCTTGCTTGGGATCCTGTGAACAAGGTAGAAGATCTGTTCATGGTCATTCACATTGGGTACTATCTTGGCATTTTTAATCAATGTCAGCAATATCAGTGTCAGTTATTTGTTGTTCTGTGCAGAGATTGAAATAGTAATTCTTCTGATCAATCTGCAATGTGTAGTTGTCAACATTACTGCATTCCTGTGACTTGATACTCTGAATGTCTTCTCCAACCGGACCAATGTTGAGCTTCAACTGTAACTTATAGGCTGATGTGAGTGTATCCCACAAATTTTCAACAATGTTAACAACCATGTATTCTTCTTCGATCTTTGGATCCATGCTAAGCTGGATAGTTCAACTGGCAACAAAATGGCTATTCATCGCATCTCGGAATTAGGCATTCTATCCGGTTGTCTTGTTTGCACTTCGCTCTTCTGACTTGACACTGTATACATTTATGATACCATGCAGTTTCTTCTGCTCAATACGTCAAGCCATCTCAGATGCGCATTGTACACAGGTGCCACAATTGAACCTGGTAATGACGATTGTGGTTGAACTCAGCATGCACGATTTGGGTCTTGTATCGTAATTGCCAGTCATCATCATCCCTCAGACTTACTGAGAGATGTCCTGCAGTGGCCAACAGCAGCCCAGCACGATCACGGTTGATTCCTAAGGTTCTCTGGATACGTGTCCAGGGTGATAACAACCTCCACGCGACCAATGAAGTGGAAGTGTTGCTCATTGTGCACCGTTCAAACCAAAGAGCTTGTTGACTGGTGTACAGCAGAGGGTGCTCGGATAGTCGAGTATGAGAGCACATATGTGGAGGTTAATCCCCACCTCCGTACAAGAACACGTCACATCAACATATGGGCAATCTACATCAGCAAAATCAATTTTTGTCACTGGGAGCATTTGAGAGTTGTCGGACCAGAATCCCAGGATGGTCAAATCCCAGAGTTGACTGGATGGATGCAGTGGTCATCAGGTGAACCTGGGAGCGGCTGGGAGTACCGGCGACAACCCTGGGAGCACCAACCACAACGTCGGAGCACCAACCACAACCCTGGGAACATCTGGATGCGCCAGCGACAATCCTGGCAGTTCCAACCAGAAGCCTGGGAGCACTCACAACACACCTGGGAGCACCTGCAATCACAGTCGAGCAGTCTGGGAAATGCAACATCTTGTTTGGGAACACTGCTGGTGCGCCTGGTAATCACAGCTACTACTTATCATTCAACAATTTTCAAAACACATGTATTCAGTGTGTATTCCCAGCTATGTAGCTATGTAACTATGTATCTATGTATCTATGTATCTATGTATCTATGAATCTATATGGCTACCCAACTACACATAGTATATCTGGACTGGCAGCAGGCCGTGCTTGAGAGGAATTAGAGGTGCTCCTGAAGTTGACGATCGAGTGAACTCACAGATGCACTTGGCAGCTGTAGTTGAGTGAATCTGGAGATGCTATTGGAAGCTAAGATCGTGCAAACTTGTAGGCAGTAATTAAGCGACAATGTAGATACACTTGGAGGCCATCATCGAGTGAATTTTGAGATGCACTCCCAGGCTGTCATCTGGTGGGTGTGGATATGCACTTGGCGGCCATGATCATGCGAACTTGAAGGCCATGGTTGAGTGCGTTTGGATATACACTTGCAGGCCGTGATGGAGTGAACCTAGAACTGCACACCGAGACCATGACTGAGTGCAGTTGGTCGTGCACTCCTAGGAGGAAATCGAGTTGGTTTCGAGATTCACCAGGAGGACATGGTCGAGCGAGATTAGGGGATAATTTGGAGGCGGTCGATCCGAGGCAAGCCAGCTGCTCATGACACTCCATGCATCTGGTCATTAACTCTCAATCCCGGGAATGTGATGCGGTGACATTACATTTGAGCTCTCATAGAGAGCTGGCTGGTGGTGGTCAATCCTGTACGGAGGCAAGCAGGAAGCTGAAGCTGCATTCAGGGGTCAACTTGTAATCGTCATAATGCAGGGAAGACAGACAATCTTGGGTGGATGCTGGAGAACTTGGTGTATGCTGTACACGGTGAATGGTGTACTCTGTGTATGCTGGATTCCGTGTATACGGTACACGGTGTTGACGGATCATCATGGCATGGAGAGATTGCGTGGAATGACTTAACTTTGTATTGTGTGATGATTGTAGAGTTGTGGACGAGAAAGAGAGATGGGGGATGACGATTGGAATGATATGGAGGATACTGGCAGATATGAGATATCAGGGGTTCAACTTTCCTGATTGGGTTAGGAAGCCCTCATATCTGTGGTATTACCTGCTGGATCGGGAGTCATATCTGATGTGTTGGGCATGATAAATTGACTCGCACATGACATTCTCTAAGCCCCAGTGTGTCAATATGATTTCCCATCTCCTCTCATCTCTTTCTATCTTGTCTTCAATTCTACTATCACCTAAGATCACAAAGTTAAGTCATCCCTCGCGAATTCTGCATGCCCAGATCATGAGTTAACAATGAGTACAGTATCCAGCGAGCAAAGCATACACCGAGTACCACATACACTGAGAACTGCATATACTGAGTGCTGCATACACCTAGTACTTAATACACCGAGTACTGCATACACTGAGTACTGCATCACCTCAAGATCGACAGTCTTCCGCTCCCAACCAGTCTTTCATCCCTCGGCTGACCTTGTTGTACTCAATTCCCTACATTCCCTCAATTACTAGTTCAGCAATGCATATGGTCTCAGCTCCCATCGCACCTCCCTCCCGATCAACCAACTTCCAATCGGCTCACTCCAGACCCACCACCTCCAAGTACTCCTCCAATCTCAATTGATCATGGTCTCCAAGTGAATCTCCAAACGCACTTGATCATGACCTCACAGTGCATCTCTAAACTGGCACAATCCCGGCATTCGAGTGCATCGCCAATCTGGCTCAATAATGGTGTGGTGAAATGGCGGAGCTCTGAGTGCATCCGAAGGGAATTCCAGAGAAAGAGCTCTGCTGGCTCAAGGAGAGTAGGGAGATGGTCGAAGGATATAATGAGGTACCCAGCTGTGAGGAACCACACACCTTATGTGGATCGATAAAGGCTCAGCAAGAGTGATTGAGTGAGAAACTACACAAAGTGCATCGATCTATGAAATGTCGGCAAGAGTTCATGTGACCAAGAGCTGGGAAAGATACACTGTGGATTTCATATAATAAGATGATGTCTATATACTCCCCATTACTCAGTGCATCTCGGTTATCGCTGTATCTGCATTTGCCCCCCCCACATTGCTCAGTCCGTCTGGATTTTTCCTGTATGGGTGTAGGCCCCCCAGTAGCTTCCTCCTACCAGACGAAATGGTGATGGTGGTGAGAAACAGATTTACTCACCACGATGCCCTCCAAGTGTGTCTCTAAGTTCTCTGAATTGGTGTCTCCAGGTGCTCCTCCAATTATCCTTGAGTACCATCTGCAGCCAGATTGACCATCTGTATATATATAGAGAGACTTGGATAGATAATACATGCCATGTTGTGAGGTAGCGAATCTGGTGACTGTAACAAAGATGAATAGGATATACAAAATGCCATGTAGTTATGGAACCACAAGAACTACTGCTGTGAGGTTATGGCACCAAGTCTCCAGCAGTGCTGCACAGCAGTCTCAGCCGCTCTCGATGTCTCCTGCAGACCTACCCCGAGGTTTCAGCTCCTTCAAAATGTGACTATCCTATATGTCAATTGCCAGAGCGTCCTGAATGTACCTCCATAACTGCAGATGCTTTCAAGAGCACCTGAGAATGCCCTTGCAGAGTCTGAGAGCACTTTCCTTAGCTCCATGGGGGCCTTGGAGCATCTGGAAGTACTTTGAAGCGCTGGTGAGGTTGGCATGAGTGGCTGTGTGATTTGCATGTGGCTTCCAAACCGATTTACATTTTGCTGCTGAATGACTTATTGGACTTACAACAGATGATGCTAGAAATATCATAGTTCTTGGAATAATGATATCTGTCATCCCCATCAGCTCAACAGAATTGACAAGAGGCAATGACATTTGTTTTTTGTAGTGCTTGTAATAATTATTTCATATTCCTGTTGCTTTAATATACACCTTCAACTTGGTATTTACCCCTGTAGCTATATTTTTTGAAGTTTATATTATTAATTGATTTGAGGTACTGAAATTTTCAGGCTCCTGAAGGTCCATAGTTTATGTATCACAGAAATCTTAATCATGTGCTGGGTCTGATTGAGCAATATTGGGAGGTGGGTTGATTGACTGGCTTGAAGATGGTGTTTCAGACTATTTCAAATACAGCCCACCAGTGTGGGTTTGGGAAAATTCCCACCTGTTGATTGTAATGTCATATTGGGTAGTAGCTTCTTATTTGTTTGTATTAAGTGTTACTGATGAGAGTTAATCTGTTGTCAGTTGATATCAATTAATATATTTTTGGCAGATAAAGTAGGTATTATGTATCCTGTGAATATTGTCCAAATTTGAGTAATACTCTGTGGTCATTATACTTCTTCTGATAAATCTTCATATCACCTTACAAGGTGATGAGTTTTTGCAATGTTGGATGCACAGAAATATTTAGTTGACAGTGTACTGAACTATAGTAGTATATATCTTTTGTAGATGCTTTGAACAATAATCAATATGAAGTAAGAATAAAATGTTTTACCTACGGATCAGATTTCGTACTAACCAATTATTCATAACACGTCCTGCATTTCTTCTGCTATGTTCTATTATCAACAACATGAATGTTTCTTTTGTTCACAGTATAAACTACTTTTTATACTATTTTTCCAGTGTTTCTGAAATCCCTATTATTGGCCTTGGTATATAAGTCTATTATTGTACAGCACTTTCTAGTATACCAACAATTGAGCATGGTTTAGCTGATAATAGAGGTACAAAATCATATTACCATTAATAGGTAAGTATTCAAGCCAGGAGTACTTCAACTCAATGACTATCATACACAATATAACTGACAGGGTATATAGTTTTATATTACTATAATATTGGGGCACAGATTCTGAGAAGACAAACAAAATTGCCCATTCAGCTCAATATGAAGTAATACTAGTATTGCTTCACATGCAGATTTCAGAGCAAATGATGTTGTAATTTTGTATAGATATATTTTATATGTAATATGTGTAGTTGCACTGATCTTGTGACTTGATACAGTTCTGGCTAGTGCACTAGAAATATTACATGATATTCCTTCTGTGAACAGTTTAGAGTTATACATTGTAAATCGGTAGTCTGCTAACCAAGATTCTGGATTTCAAGATGAATGTATAACAATGAATGGCAAAATGTAATTAAAGTTGAGTTTCATTAATCAAAGGCAAAGTAAAATGCCACAGTTCATCACAACATTTTGTGACATAAGAGTCCTTTATTCCACTCAATATTACTACTACTTCCATATTCCGCCATGTCTCCAATTATACTTCATTTTGAATTCCCACTGTTATTGTTTATAACACTTTTTACAATCTATATGAAAAAACTGATCTGTAATAATCATAAACATCTTGGCTCCACCAAGTTGTATATTTAGCTTTCAACAATACCCAGATGACAATTTCAAATTATCAAATAACAATATTCATAATCATCCCAATAATAACAGTCTATCTGAGCAACCCACTTAGCAGTTTTGCCCACTATGTTTGTCTGCTTATCTTCTCTCATACCATCTATAGCCTGATACTAACCAGTTCTATTACTACTTTCTATACAATAGAACATGAAGTATGACATCAACCACAGGTGTATGAAGCAGGGTTGCTCACTATGGACCACAATAACAAAGATATGAGATTTACCTAAACAGTTCACATAATATACCAGGTTACCACCCATGACTGGGATACCTACCTCCTGCAGATGATACTGATTGACCAAAATGAGCTGTCTTCACAACCCTTCCCAACCTAGTCACTGCTGCATGTATACTACCCACCCCTTTTCTCTCTGTTCCATACTCCATAGCATCCTCTAGGTCCAGCATATCGTTAATATATACAACATAGTGATCCTCTTTCCCAATACCCTCCTCTTGCCACACCTCTCCATCCACCCTATGTTTTTTCACATCCTCCGAAACACTATGCACAATTACACGTACCTTCTCTGCACCGGTGATGTTCATTTCCGCATGTTTCAGCTTTCTGACCCCTCTCCAGAGGATACCACCATTGCAGCAGCCATTTCTTGGCACATTGTCGCTTTGGCCATAATATATCTGGATAGCATCTCTTGTTCGTTCCTGAGCTGAAGCACATCCTCACCTGCATACATTCGAGCTTCAACCCGATTGTGGCAGCCTTTCGCTGCAACTACAGTGATATCCATGGCCGTGAGCGATGCATTCTCAGAATTTCATATCCTAATTCCTTATCATCAAATGTACTCTGAACTGTCTTTCCCAGCTGCACCGACAGAGCATGTAGCTTAAGAGAGCAAGATGATCAGTGAGTAACAAGGTCAAGTGCAGTAAGGGCTGATCAGCTAGCAGCTCTTGGTTGTCTGGGGGTCACACCGCGAAGTGCGGTGGGAGAGCCTGGCAGGTATGTAAATCAAATAGTATTGTCTGCCTGCCAAATTATTACCTTCTATGGAATTAGAGCAAAGTTTGAAGTTGCCTCAAATGCGCACAAGATGTTATTTTTGGTATATGCTGCAGCTATTGCATGTGCTACCAGTGTGTAGGAAAGTCTTAGAGTGGAGTTTGGAGTAGCATAGCAGGTGGGCTTACATATAAAACTGTCCTTTTTTAAGTGCATTTCATTCTTTTCTAACCCATAACTCCTGTTCAATGCTATAGCAGTGGGAACACAGACTGAACAGCCCAATATCTTGGGGTTGTAGGATGTGTGTAGAGTGTACAGGAAGGCAAATAGGGTGGATATGTCATTTCAAGCAAAAATCAAAAAAATCATGTGTTAGATATGGGTTACACCCATCAAGAAGTAGAATACGTGGCTTGCCATTTATGCTATAATGATTAGTATAAGCAGGAGATCAATCTAAAGTTACAAACACTTTGATAGAATATTTCTCAAAGTTCTATTCCACCCATTCCAGTTCCAGTTCATTGTCAGTCCAGCCTGTAGTTTACCATACAAATATTGCGTGCTCTTTATCTTGTATTCCAGCATGCCATCGCAACAGATGCTTACCCCCATTCTAGATATTCATGTGTGGAATAACTCTACAATCTGTAGCAATACACTCTATAACTGTAACCATTTTGTGATATCCAATTGTAGGTGTACCAAGGATTGCTTCAACATTTAGAGTATATGTCCTGGCACCTGAGAGCCGGACAATGTAGAAAGCCCTGTTGATCGACATTGTAAATGTTTTCTGCTTTTGCAATGGGCTTTCTCACAAGTTTTCCAAGCTATAGTAAACAGTATCAGCTTATAATTAATACATTGACCAAAATAATATATGTCGCAAAAACAGTGCTTTAAAACTTCACGATCATTTATATTAGCCTATAGTTGATCTAGTTGTTGGCTAAATGTTGGAGGGACTGTACGATGACAGTTGAGAAAGGGTGTCATCCAGTGCCTATCAAGTTGTCGTTGGCAATGTGGGGGTAGAACGGCCATTGCAAATACCTTAACCATCTTCCATGGCAATCGGTGTCCCATGTTCTCTAGACTCTCACATCACATAACATTAAATTTCTCCTGTTCCGGAATCGACAGCTGCTTCTTCTAGTGTGCTGCACTTCTTGTGTGTATTTCTCCAAGTTAGTCTCACTAGCTTCTATATAGTATACTGTAAGTTGAAGCCACTGCATGGATTGATAGTACAAGACTTGAGTGTTGTGTAGGCTTGGGTTCAGCAATCTCATTCTCTCTGTCAGTTGCGACATCTCCAAACTTCACTCTATCCAGGGTTGCACTGTTGTGGGGAGAGCATGAAAATTGGGTTTGTGTGCACAGTAGTTAAACATCTCTGCATCTGGCATTTGCTTGATTTTTTGTGTGATTGGTTGCTCAGCTGTGGGTGGTTACACTGTAATATATGTTATAGTGAATCTCAAAATACTCCCCATACATATTCTCACCCTGAGGTCCATCATCATACAATACATCTCAGGTACCCTCAGTCCTGTCTGTAGGCAATCCAGTCATCTAGTGAAGATCTTGCAGCTTGGCACCAGTACAACTACCTCATAGTATACCTGGAAAATTAGCTATTATCCTTCTAATAACATCATCTCAGCAATATGTGGAACTGCAGAAAACTGATCTTGCAATTAGATGAAACATGCTCATAGTACATAATCTTCTCTACTATCAGTATGATGTAGGCGGCAAAAGTAATAATTTGCCAGATCTGGGAGATCCAGAAGGCAAAGCACCACTTAGTGTTAACTAAATACATTTCAGCTGGAAGCAATTTTCTATCATGATGTGTCAGCCCAACCTAAATATTTTCAATAAGTTGCAAAAAGAATGCACTGGCTGAAATTCTGGAGACAAAGTATCATGCAATTATCTGGGGACAGTACAGTTTGTAGCAGCAGGGGGATTGACCCTGGCGCTGGGAGCTGGCAGTGGCAAATGATTGACTGTGTTCAGTAATTGGCTGCCATTGGCAAGTTTCGTCAATGGGGGTATAAATATTACTACAATTGCTAGAGATTTATTTGAGTTGAGATACAAGTGAGATTTAGAAGGTGAAAAATAACAAAAGGCATTCAATGAATTGCTGACGGCTGTCACAGAATGTAAAAGATTATTTATGCCATGAGGTATAATGTAATTGTCAGAATTGGGAAATACAACTTTCTGAGTTGTTATTCACTATGTTTGGAATGATAATGAAAATAAAGATATAAACCAAAGTCCACTATGAATCGAGTATACCAACATAAGGTACGAACTGCAGTTATTGGTATGACCAAAACAAAGTAGAGTTGAACAGAGCCATATAGTCACATACTAAAGTACAAGTGTATCATGAAGTAGAATCAATTGAAAGAAAAGTATATAGAACTATACACACCACAGTAATTGTTAAATTATTGCACAAATAATCAGATATTACATAGCTGTTTGGCGTTGAAGCAGGGATACAACTCGAACATATCATTTAGAGACATGATGGTGGTTGCAGGAAGGTATAGTATCAACCATGAAATTTGACAGGCAAAGGTAATCTCTACTAGCCTTCTGAACACAAAATCTGATACACTGCAGATCATCATACCTTGTATTTGGGAGGTGAATAGGGAAAAAAAGGACTCAATGAGAAGGAAGAAGTATGTGAGAAGTGCTATAGAGTTAATGTAATGTCAATTTGAATAAATACAATTGATTATATTCCACTGAAATTGATTTGTGGCAATGGATATTTGTGACAAATGAAACATTTACATAAAGTTCAAATATGTGGGTATATATACCTCTAAATTTGACTGATAATAAAATACCAGATAGGGAAAAATGAGGTCAATCAACAAACAAAATAAAGCACCTGAGAGATTTTGATAAAAGCCAATTCCAAGAAGAACTTCAGTCAAGAATGTTGTGATGCAGTATCCTGCACAGTTTCAAGACAAATACCAACTTGAATTGGAGTATCATAATACTGTATTTAAATTTCTAAATATTTACTCTTTTTAAAATATGAAGAATAATACAGTATAAAATCACTGCAAGTATTCAACACCAGACTTGCCTTGAATCAGATTTCTAAACATGTTTGGATAGCATAATTGGTTGTCAGGAAATTGATTTGTGATTGGATATGCCAGAAGTACTTCTGGTTACTGAAATTGGTTTCAGCATAACTTTTATATCTCTGGCAGTGGCTATACTATGCAAACTGCAGGTACAGAAAATTGTTGGGGGTTGCTACTAGCGACTCTGCAGGGGAACACTTATAGGCAAGAGATAAATATGAACATGACTGTTTCAAGATTATTGATAAAGAATCTGATTTTTATACATTGCACAAAATTAATGCTGTACTATGCCACCTTTTAAATAGTGAAATAACTATCTCCCCTGGGTATCCAGCACTTACATAGGCTCTCAAACCAATCTTGCTGGTTACAATACTTTAAGTGTAAAAGAAATTTCCCAGTTCAATTTATAGAATGAATTGTATACTTGATTTGAAATATTGAACACATTAAATATGGAAAATTCAAATATCTGCAGTCTGCATCTTGATACCAGCATTGGGAAATTTGAACATTAAAGGATTATTCAACTTGTATAATTTTATCCCTTTCAACCAGAGAAACACTATTAAACAACTGTCAACTATTATACTATTCATGGAATATTACTATATTTGAAGTCTAACTATTTATGGAGTTTGACTATTTATTGAGTTTTACTATTGATGGAGTTTCACTAAGTATGGAGTGGTACTATTTATGGAGTTATACTATGTATGGAGTTTTACTATTTACAGAGTTTCAATATTTATTGATATTTATGGTTTACACAGTTTAACTATTGATGGTGTTTTACTATTGTTGATGAGTTCAATTAAAACAAGATAAATCAGAGTATAGAATGGCAGATTATGGTAAATTCTAGAATTCAATTTAAGTTTCAAGTTACAGCAATGCTAAGATTACAATCACTCATTGATGGGCATTACTAGAGGATGAGGCTGTTTTCAAATACTACAAAAGATTATGAAGATAACATTGAAATAGAACTGCTTGCTGCAGAGGTACTCTGTTTAGTTGTGAAGAGCATAATACATACCATTCACACTGAAGATTAAACTGCCCAATGGCATACAGCACACCGAATGATCCAAGTTGTAAAGCATTGGAGAATCAGAAGATAAACAGTGTTGAATCCAGAGAGTTGAAAACAACTTGTTCAGATTACAAAACAAAATACTCACCATTTATATATCAAACACACTGAAAAGGTACACAACATACTGCAGACCCTTGGGGGACGATACTCATTGTGTAGTAGTTCAGGGGTTTGCGACATATGCAAATAGCACATAATCTATTACTTGTTAGTTTTGAAAGACATAGTGCACCAGGATAAGATTTCAGGACTATGGCAAATGTAATTACCACTGAATTCTGAGTGGGATTTTCTTATGTTCCAATGGGTGAGAAATACATTTTGAGTTATTCTGATCAGTTAGTTACTAGAGTATCAAAAACAGACCATGATAAGGTATCTAGTAATATGCTGTTCGAGTACGCTCTCCAGTACACCTCTGAGTATGTTCTCAAGTACACTCCCGGGCATGCTCTCCAGGACACTCCCCATTGCGTTCGATGGCACACTCCCAGCCTGCTTGACTATATGCTCCCAAGTAAGCTCTGATGATGCTCTCAATTACACTCCTGAGCACGCTCTCAAGTACACTCCCAATTGCACTCGATGACACACTCCCAGCCTGCTTGACTATACGCTCCCAAGTACGCACTCAAGACGCTCTCAATCACACTCCCTATTGCACTTGATGACACGCTCCCAGCCTACTTGACTATACACTCCGAAGTAAGCTCTCAAGACGCTCTCAATCACACCCCCAAGCACGCTCTCAAGTACACTCCCAATTACACTCGATGGCACACTCCCAGCCTGCTCAACTGTACGCTCTGAAGTAAGCTCTGAAGACACTCCCAAGAACACCTGTGACTACACTCCCAAGTACACCTCCCAGTCGCTTACCAGTACACTCTCAAGAGGGAAAACACTCCCAATTGCACTTGAGTATATGCTCCCATGTATGCTCCTGCATGCTCAATCCAGAGACTTGCTGAGTTGCAGACACCAGGCATTGCAAGGCATGAGGCTAATGGCATATGGTGAGCATCGTTTCGCGGGCGGTGGGCTACAGGTGGCATGTGGCGTGTGGTACATGGCAGGTCATAGGCGGTGTATGTTGGCCAATATCATGACATCGGTTGATATGGTAGACTGAACCTTATCTTTAGCCTGACCACCAGGACAAGATCTCACGATGCCTCAAGGTCATGGTGTTGACAATTACAGCGTCAGATTCTGCAGCAAAGGGAGACATTGGATCTCCGGGAGAGCAGATCTCGAACTCAGTTTTCTCAGCGGCATCTGCAGCCAGTCTCAGGTCTATTTTGGGCTTATGCATACTCATTTAGTCCGAGGCTGATGGTGATGATGGTGATGGTGATGATGGTGATGGTGATGATGGTGATGGTGCTGGTGATAGTAATGGTGATGGTGATGATGATGGTACCGAAAGCACTTAGTTAAGTAGGTTGGCTACGTCAATGTCAAAGTCAAAACATCAACAGACTTAGTGCCTATTAGCCAAAGCTTCCACAAACTCAGAGTTTTCCATCGGCCAAAAGCATCTTCTGGAAAACTCGACTCCTCCAAATGGGAGGCTCTTTCAAGAAAGCTCTCGAGCAGGCTTTTGAAGAGGCATTCAAGCCGCCTCACATGCAGCCTCTGAAGTGGACTCTCAGCGATGGTGTACAGTACCGGTATAGCAGCGAAGACTGCAGGCAGTGAAGACTGGTACAGGTCCATCTCCATCCCACAGCTGTATACAGTTCCATAGGCCCTCGCGCACATCACTATGAATCGACTGTAGATGTCTATAGGCTAGGTGTTGTGCAGGGGTCCACAGGAAGTTTGCTATGAGCTGAGTGGGTTCACATGTGCGGGTAGCGCAGTCTATCCTCGATTTGCACTTTTGCTAATGATGCTCATTCATCTTCCTCCTGGCCAGGCATGTTATTTAGAGTGCCAACTAGAAAAGCTTATTGCATATCATTTTGATATTGTCTACATATATATAGATATGGATATTAAAAATTACACAGAAATGCCACACACCATCCAAGATTTACCAAATCTTATCAACATTAGAACTTTTATTTATATAAGGACATGACATGTGTCTTTTTCGATTCTTATTGGTCAGAATTCTGTGGCTGAGTGGCTGATAGTGGCAAGTGTAAACCACATGAACTCAGATCTAGAATGACCCATTAATTTATGTCTGCAAGTTGGACTCTGACAACAAAGTGTCATATACACAAAATGTGTATAACTATACCTGCTTTCACATCCCCAGTTCAGATTGATGATATCTTTAATATTGGGTGAGTGGTTGTGGATTAATACCTTTATTGGAATGTTTTTGTTCAGTAGTACAAGGAAAATTTGCAATAGAGTAAATTGGCAACTAGAAAGGAAAATAGGACCTATTTTTGGATATTTCATCCATAGAACACGTTGTGATCAGAGCAAAACTTGGGGACTTAATTGGACTGCCATTGATTCAAATAGCTGAGCAGAAACCATCTTTTCACAGGACTATACCGCTCTGGTCATAGAAATGGTACAAACTCACTGAGACTAGGAGAGATACACTGGTGGGCTTGGGACCTGCACAACAAGTATACCGTAGGAGTTGGAGTCGAGTGTACTTGGAATGCACAGGTGAGGTATACCTGGGAGTCGAGCTGGAGACAATCTATCTGGACACCACCATAACTTGTATACAACAAGGATGGCATAGATCATCATCAACCAAACACACAATTGGAGCAAGATCTCAGCTGATTTCAATATTGAGTATACAGTACAAGATGCTTCTATGGATTGTCAAGCTGGGGCAAAATAGAGTTCAATACTCATTGCTACAACAAATTGATGCCAGTGGCTAAGATAACTCAGTGAGTAATCTCCACCAACTATCTGTGATTGCAAGAAGAGGGTTCTGCAAGGCATTATGAGCCAACTGACTAGTACAAGGTGAATGATATACCATAGTGTGAATTCTGATCAAGACTATACACAGCCAGATCCAGATTATAATAATAGCTTCCTGTCAGATTCACATACTGTGGTATATTCCGGGATGATGAGGGCTGTAAAACGTATGTAAACCTCTGGAAATATTTAACAACCACAATCAATCAAACAAATACTAATAAGTCAAAAGACATTATGTACAAATACTCTAGTATATTAATATACATATCTTCAACTTGTTTTTGATCAAATTATGTTATGTGTTGACATGGTATTTGTAAGTTTATTCATCAGTAATGAATTGAGTGGAAGTTCTTTGGTAATAATTGAATGTTTCAATTTGATATAAATAAGAGATAAAGCCAATTTTTAAGTACATATTTTTTATACCAAAATCAATTCCAACAAGTATCATTAGAACTGTAATTCGGCACATACAGTAATCAAATAGTAAGAAGCTGACAACACAATTGGCAAAGACAGTGTTCAGTTCAAACTCTTCTTGCTAAACTAGATGTCTGAATTGTTGCTGATATAATTCTCATCGCAAGTTGCATGCAGTGGAATATTCGCTGTTATATCTAATTATAATCCATTTCACCAGTGGTATTAACAAATCCTCTTCATTGATCCAGATTCAAACCATATGCCAATATCATACTAAGGCTATACTGGAAAATTGAAGCTGAAATGTGAATGCAATAAATAATTATATTTCAATCAATTATCATCTGGTGTACAGGAGTATCAATGGTATTTGGCAAGTTCCAATCTCATGAATATTGAACAGAGAAACTCCAATTGTGGTGATCATTGCACAGTGTTAATGTTGAGCTAGGTGGGAATAGGGATATTGGATTGCCTAGGACTGTAATATACCATACGACTTGTATAGGTATTATTATTAGTGACGGGTCAGCTATAAGTTGAAAAGATAGTTGTCTTTACATAATAGAACAGATTCAATTATATAAATACACTTACATATTTCACTACATAACTGTCTGCTACAGTACTACATGTTGCAACCTGTTGTTTAGAATCGGAAAAGAATGATTACTACCACTATTGTATTGTTTAAGGAAACTTGAATATTCTCATGAAGTCATATATCGACCTGCTAATGAACATATCTTATTCTGCTTTGGTTCTGATTGCAGCTGCTGAGGTTATCCTGTAAAGCCAACATAATGATGATGAATATTATGAAATTAAAGTTGGTCTAAGATTACCATTATCACCAATGTGAATGACATTAACTATATACAGTCATTCACCACAATGGCCTTAGCTTTCAAGCAGAAGCACATGAAAGGTATCTCCACAGAATTCAATAACAGGTGGGAGGAGCAATCTCCAAATGTGACAGTCAACTACCAAAAAGAAGATTAATCGCAATAATGTTATCAGACGGACTTACTGTGGGGGCAGCAAGATGAGAATTGTTTGGGAATATATCATTGTCAACAATATGATGATGCGGAATAAGTTTGTAACATTCTGCCAGTCAATGCTGAAGCTGAAAATTGTTGTGATTACGGAAGATGTTTAGTGCATCAAGCTAGAGTACTGTGAGTCAAGTCCCAACTATCTATTACAGATGAACGGGAAATTCAAGAATTTACAATCGATATCATGAGCACTCAACCTCCAATCCAGATCCACATCACATAGATGCCACTATCAAGATTATTGCCATAATGACTGACCAAAGCATACATTCAACCTCCTTCTCAGGATTCCAAGAGACAATGATACAAAAGTATGTCACACTATCATACTGGAATAGAATCCCAGTCTTACAGTTTGACTAGATTACATTTATACAATCATTTAAAAGACAGCTGCCATGACAAAGCAAATCCATCTAACTTCAACCCTGCATGTATTAACACACGGAAGAAATGATTGCAATTGTGGCCTAATTAGTAGGAAGAAACAGATTACATCAAATAGATCACCCTAAGTGCAGTATATCCCAAAGAGAATTCATTTTGCTGGAATGTGAATAAGCAAGCTTCATAGTAATTTTTCACTGCCTACAAATACTTCAGTCAAGTTATCAAGTGGGAGATTGGCTATCTCAATTGTGATCACTTTGAATGGGAACAATTAGATGGCAGTCTACCTAAAATGTTTATTTAGTAATTGATTCAATGTTTGCAAATATGTGGCTCACATCTGCAGCTGTTATTCAATATTTGTCACATAGTCCAACTATACTCCATATCTGAATTAAGTAAATGAATTGAATGGAGCTATATTGTTGTCAGCCAGATATGGAAGTGTTAGATAGCTTTGTAAATTGCCAGATGGAAGAATGCAAACTGTCATATTTCTAGAAGTGGTGTATTTGCCAGAACCATTGAACATTATCTTGCATTATTACATTATACACAAGCAAGGCACAGTTGAACTGCCGAATTGCTACTGTCTCAATGTTTTCATTTGTAATGGCAAATTATGTACTACCACAATACAGATCAACAGACATTCAATACTGACACAAGTTCTAGAGGCAGTTCAATAATGGCTAACTAACTATGATGACATGAACAATGGTAGCAACCTGCTGCAATCCAATATAAGTGGGGATGCATCCCGGTACACAGCAGAGAAGTTGATATTGCACCATCGTCACCAGCTGCGACTCTGTGAAATGACTTTGGAGGAATTACAGAGCATACCTGATGCTCCAATAATAACCTGGTTTTACAATGACAAAAGTTGAATCAATAGCAAGTTGTCTTGATACCCTCTATTCCAACTACTTCTGAGTTACAGATCTTCTGTAGTGTATTCACATGGACATAGACAGTCTATTCGAAACGACTAGCAGTGCAGGGTAATATATATTCCATGTGTATTGATAAGTACATATTGAGGTACAGAAAGCAAGCCCTGAATATACTATTAGAGTGGAAGGATCTTAACAAGATGGAGTCAGGCAACCATGTAAAGCAAATTCATACAGATTGGAACAAGGGGTTTATCTTCAAGAAATTCACAGAGTATCTAAAATCAAATGCGATTTTAGAGAAAATAGCTACACCATACACTTACCAGACACATGGAGTCATCAGAGGCGTTTGTTAAATGAGCATACAGTTTGTATGATATATGCTCAATACTGCAGGACATTTCAAAATATGCTTGGCTTTTGCAGGGTTAGTAGCTGGTGAAGTTGTGAACTGCACAACAGTCTACTTGATTGTAAATAAGACCACAGATAATGTCCACCATTGCAATGTGAGAATTCCATGTTGAATAGTTGCTGAGTATTTAGATGCTTTTGTATTGTGCCTGTCACAAAAGAGAAAAAAAATAAACATAGATTCACAACCACTTCGGTTATATATAGTAGATGGAGCTTGTCAACCACACTGTACTTCATGTACCACTTATTGGCAAAGACACATTACTGCTCTAGTAAGTTGGAATTGAGAGAAGGCAAATGGTACACAACACCAAATTCAACAAATCAAGACACCTGGAATGATCACTTCTATCGACATGTGATGGAGATATCCGATCCCACACAGATGCAATAAACCAAATGACTAACCCAGCAGTCATTGGATTACAAATTACATCGGGTATATTCAAAGTGAAGGAATATATCACAGCAATACATACTGCCGAAACAGCGGAGCCAGCAGGCAGAGGGCCTGTTGACAACAATTCATTTTACCTCTGACAGCACCCAAAGCCAATTTTCGATAAACAGTGATCTTGGCTTCAGGAGAATAGGAAGGGGGTGACAGTATATGTCACGCTGCCCAGCCATGAGGAACTTTACACTCTGCGTAGCTGTATCAAATGTTTGAATGAGTGGGGGAGATGAAGAGCTGGGAAAGACAGAGCGTGTATTTGGTCAGATGATAAAACATTGACATTCTCCCAGGGGCCTCAGAAATAAATTCCCCATCGCTGAACTCATCTCTATTATCCCCATATCATTGTATGCTCGCCACTGGCTTGCCTCAGCCAGACTGTGTAGGGGTGGGAGTGAGACATGGATTGTCTCGCCACAACAATGGCCGAGTATGTACAAACAACTCAGGGTTCTCATTTACTACTTGTTGGAAGATGAGCACAGCTTTGTTTCCCATTTTTATCTGGTGGTTATCCACCATCTTCATTTCACCGTTGAATACCCTCATGCAGTCAGGGTCAAGGCCGAGCCATTGCATGATGCAGCGAACCTATTATTTATAGGAGGTGTCATTGTAGCAACTACTGTTTGCGCGGCTCAGTGTGGCAGGCCTGTCGGGCCTGTGGGTACCATCCTCCTTAGGGTCAACCGGCCATGCTCGAGCCATACCAGCCTCTTGCTTGGCAGGAGTTGGCGAGCATGTACCGGACTCTCTCCTGATGGATGTTGGCTCAATTCTTGAGGCCTCGTCTTTGGCCGGAGTGCCGGATGTATCCCCAGATCTAACATGGGCCAGATCTATCAAAAGCCCTCCAACATTACTCCCATCTTTTTCGAATTCTTTCTCGATTTCAGTTTCCTTTGTAATTTAGGTTAGCAGCCAATGCATGTTGCTCGTATTGGGGGATCAAGGTGCTATCGGTAACCCATGGTTGGCAGGTGGTAGGGATTGTCAGACGGTACAAAGTCAGTTTGTGTTATTGTTGTCATCCATAGCAGGGTAATAACTAAGTGGCATTTCAAACACATGGTAACATTTCAGACCAATACCTTGGTAGTCGATTCCTTGTTCCAGCTGAGGACAGCAAATATGTAATGAAGTGTTTAGCTGCATGGAAATCGCCCGAAGTATGAGACTTGTTGACTGTTGACATCCGGTTGAGGAATGCCAGGCCTGGTGACATATGCATGATTGAGGCATCTCTGTGCACACTCAGTATTGCCGAATATTCGGCTGGCAATTGCTGTTAATCGCACTGATTAGTCACATCTGCTGGAATCACTTCAGAGTTCCGGTAGTTCAGAATAATGTTGCCAGAGGTCTCCATACTTCTTTGTTTCTTGTGTCTTCCTCTGCTGGGCTGAGTTGTGCCAGAATATCATCACTCTTACCCTGTCAGAGCTGTTGCGAGCCTTTGGGAAGTTGTTGTCTGGTTTGTATGGGGATTACATCCAGTCTACATTTCGCTCTACCAAGTGCGATTGCAATGCAACCAGGGAATTGGCGTCATCGGTATTGTCACCAAAGATGTCTACGATTTCGAGCATGAATGGAGCGTGTCCTTGGGGAGACAGCTCTTGAGTGGCAATCTCCACAGCTTCTTGGAATGATCCAACTGGTCTATTGGAGGAGAAACCACTGCTCAGTTGTGACAGTGTCTCCAATGAACGGGACACTAGAGAAAGATCACAAGCGACAGTAGAACTATCAGAGGCGGAGGCATACATACTAATGGCAGTGGTGGCCATGGTATTGGTGGCTGCAGTGGCAGTGGCAGTGGTGGTAGTAGTGGTGGCTGTGGTGGTGGTGGTGGCTATGGTGCTAGTGTGGCGGCTATGGTGGTGGCGGCTGAGGTAGTGGTGGTTGCGATGGGGGCGGGTGGGGTCGCGGTCTCGGATGTGGTGGTGGCTGGTGGGGTGGTGGAGTCTAGATTCATGGGGGCAGCAGTGGTGGTGGGTAAGAATGTGTTGAAAGACATGGAATTAGTGTGCGCTGCGGCAATATTGTCCATTGGTGTAAACGTCATATTGGTCATTGGTAATTGGTTTTCATTGTGTTGGTGACATTGGGCACAGTGGTCCATTTTCAAAGGGAGATGAATAGTACCATGCAGTATCTGTCATTTGTTAGGAACATGGGAGGAGGAGAGCTCTGTATGGACATGGAAGGGTACCTAGTGCCAATTCCGTCTTCATCCAGTCTCTGTGTGGTCCCTACTTTCCGTAGTATGCTCTTCCATTATCCCTTCATAACTCCTTTGCTTCATTCACTGCTCTTTCGGCACTTGTACTTGGTGGTGACACGTATTCTACTCATTGTTCCAGTTCTCAGTTGTAAATTTCAGCCAACTCCTGTAATAGTTGTTGCCTCCCTTAACTCCAGATTACTAGCCAATTTGGTGACAATGGTTGGAATCTTTGGTGTCATGTGGATGGAACTCAGCCAAAAAGAATATTTCTTCCCCAACCATCTTGAAAATCCACTCAATTGTGTGGATATGAAATTCTCCAACTCTTTTCTTTACTGTCCATATTATGGATCTCCTCCCTTCCCCCCATCATCAACACCCCCCTGTTCCCCCCTCTCTTTGACATCATTGTTACAACAGGTGGTCTCCCAGCCCCAGATTTACTGTGTTACATTGATCCACTAACTCCTTGAATCCTGCTATATCCTCCATCAATATCCACCATGAATTCTTCCAATCATTTCACGTGAATCAATCCATCCATTGCTCATCTATATAATGCTGGCCTGCCACTACCTCGACCTCGATATCCTTGATTCACTCTGATTGCTTCTCTTGTGTGGTGTCAGACATATTATTTCTCCATGCACCATGTACACCTTCATTGAGAGTGAAGAAATTCGTGAGTTGACAACCATCTATCCAGCCTGTGAGGTATTTTGAATCTAGATCTGTCAGTTGATAAGTTCTGAAGCTCTGGGAACATTTCTGTGATATGGTAGGGTTTTTGGCACCTAGTATACAGTTTGGTGCTGTGGGACTATTCAATCTTTGTCTCTTACCCTAGAGCCAAATCACCAATTTGGAGGTCTTGAGCTCAGATGTTGTCTGCTTTGTTCAAGTAATGTCTGTTGGCATCTCTCAACTCTAGGTTTTGAATCACAGCATTGATATCTTGTCACTGTCATTCCAGAGTCCTAGCTCAAGCTGCTAACAATGACCATTTATGGTCAATTCCTTGAGTCCAGTTGGCAGGAATGGATGTTCCGTTTTCCAGCTCGATAGGAAGTATCATGTCTTGGCCAATCACTATGGGGAAAAGCAAATACCCGGTCCTACATCTAATAGTTAATTCGTTGGACCACATTCCTGCTGGCAGGTGGTCAATCCAAATCTCTTTTGGTTTGCCAGAGCAAGCCATGTCTATGGATAGTGTATCTGCCATTGGTCAGCATCCTCAATTGATAACTCCGTTAGCAAGGGCATGTTATGGGGTGATAGTGATCTTCCAGATATTGTAACGCATGAGTAGAAGGTATGTCCATGTCTTGTTCTCAGCCCCTCTGTCCTCTAAAATACTTTCCTGGGTGCTGAACCAACAAATTACCTCCTCATAAAAGAAGTCAACTACCTTCTCTGTTGTACTCTATTTTAGTAATCTTGGCTGTGCCCACCGGCTGAGTGATTCTATGGTAATCACCAGCAGGTGGTACCTGTCCTCCAATATGAATATGTACGAAATGTTCATTTCCACTCACTATAATAGTCAACTAATGAGTAGGCTCTTCAACAGGTCATTATACCATAGCAGCGCACTCTTCTCACACTGTTGCCACATGTTCACCCAGTTTTTGAGTTCAACACTCATTTGAGGCCCCCAGTACTGCTCAAATAACATGCATAATGATCATTCTGTTCCACAGTGCCTCTTAAGTTCCAGCCCAGCTTCAATTGCTATCGTGCTCTCACTCATGCTCACCAATACTGTTCCCCACAGTTGGTTGGTTTTCTGTCTCTGGTAGAGCACTGCATCTGAATCATGGTATTTGATGGCTTCTCACTGAAATTGCTACATTTCCTTGGGAGAATATTCTTCCTGCCCCTGCAGGTTCCCCAGAAATTCACCCAATTTCTTCCTTGTTCAATTCCATTTCTCAACGAGACTGAGCCCAACCCATGGAGCATTTGCTCTCCCCGTAATTATTCTTTCCAGCCCGTGTTCCATCTGAACTCCCCATAGCCTTGCTTTAATTGATTCCTCCAGATCATCCTCCAATTCTGGCTTGGGCTCCCCTTCCCCTCACGGCCACCATGAGAGGCCATCACATCCACTGTTCAACCTCCCTGGGACGTGTTTCAGGTCAAAGTTGTACTATTGTCTCCACACCATCCAGCAGGTGATCAGTGCTGCTGGCAGGTCCTTGTCAGGGAAGTTTGGTCAAGGCAGTATTGTGTTAGCATCTGTCTCCCGGAAGAACCTGACCCCATATATGCGGTTACAATAGTTCTTAAATGCCTTCATTAGTACATAGCACTCACATTTCCCTGGGCTATATCTCTTCTCATGTTTGATCTACAGACAGCCTTCATAGCGGCTCAGGTCCCAGTTTTTATTTTCGTCTTCTGGCTACAAAATCGCCCCCCACCCTTCACAGCTAGTGTGAACTCCCATGACTACATTACCAAAATCGATTTTACCCACTGGGAGCCTCCAGGAGTGTGTGGGTGAAGGTGGAGTGTAAACTGAGAGGCATCACTTTCATGAGAGGATCAGACCCTGCGAGGGCAATTCAGGTGACCTGTAGAGTAACTTGGTTCTGTGCTGACAGGTACAGATGCAACATGGAAGTGATTGTGATACATATGGGAACACATTGGGGTGCTGGAGAGAGCATTAGGAGCAACAGGGAGCATCCCCTGGCGAACAAAGGAATCCCAAACAAACTCCCTGAGATGTGTGGGTTCTGATTGATAATCTTTGGGAGGTGTGCAGGCACGATCTGGGACTCTTCAGATGTACATGCTCCACGGTGAATATAATACATGGATCATTGTTTATTACCACTTCTAAATTATATATATACTAGTTAACTATATATTCTTCAACATTCTATTTTTTGCATTGCCACCTTAAGGAACCCAAGAAACAGTCAAGTATTTCGATGATTAAAGAAGGACCATCAAACCAATAGCCTGACAAAGCAATCAAATGAAATCAATCGAACATGGTGTCAATGTTATCAACCACATCTCCCCTGTTGTCATGGCCGATGAAAACAAGAACACACAGTTCATCAATGGCACAAAGAAGCTGGAGATACTCATTGTATGTGGCAATAATTCATATGCGGCAAACAGGCGAAATTGAGTACGGACATCTTTTGGCTCGATTTGTGTTATCTGACACAGATGTAGTGAGATGTTAGCTAACTGTGAAGCGAAGTGTAGTTTGGAAGGAAATATGATATAATCTGATGATGAAAGGTAGTAACTGCCGGAAAAAGTGGAGCACAAGAAGCGCAGTTTGTCTGTGGAGATGAGGATTACAGAGAAGATAATGGAGGAGTGCTGGTGGGGATTAAGAAGCCCCCATCGCAGTGGAGGAGCACCGAAAGTAGGGAGGGTATGCAGAACAGAATGAAATCGAAGAGTGCCAATCAAGACCGACGAGCACCAATGATTATTGAGGAGACCCTCTCTCTGAGCAGGAGTGTAGAATGTGGAGGAATTCAGTACAGAATGAAATGGAGAAGGGCCAGTGGTGCTTGAGGAGTGCCTATTCGAACAGAGTTTTATGAAGGGGGGGGGGAGGGTATGTAGTGGCCGACTAATAATTCATTGCTGTATGCAGTGGCATCCACAGTAAAATTAACCATCGGAGAAGGGCCAAATGTACATCAATATTGATCTAGTGAAAACATAACTGTTGCCCTCTCTCCACAAGCATATTCAGACAGCTCAGTATGAATAGTTCCAGCTGCAAGAGTCAACATCTGCGGAATGAGATGTTGAAAGAGCTCAGATATAGTAGGCTGGCACCCGAAGCAATTGGCAGTTAAAACGAACTGATTGTAGATTAAATCCAGAACATCCATTCAGGTGAACTATGATTTCTTATCTCCCATATCCTTTGAAAGATAGGCATTGTCAAACAGGAGCTCCTTAACCTGGATCCAAAACTCAGTCCTAGAGCCCATATGCAACTGGTAACTACAGAGATCAGTTTGGCGAGCCTGATCTGCCAACTGACCTCGAATGGTACTACTCTTCAGTGCCAACTATATATACTTTGTGGTGTAGTCATTATCGTAAGTCTGCAAAAGGAGCATTACACCGAATGCAACACTTTCAGCTCTTCGCGTTTGTGGATCTGTATTATGTAATTGACCACAAGGCAGTTGAGACTCAGATGTTGCACCTACAGGAGCATCACCTAATGCCTGCTGAAAATTCTGAGTTTCAATGGCTACTGTCCCACATTCCTCGATGATCTAGTACTACACATCGGTACTTGAGGCAATTGGTCCGGGTAACCAGTCAGTGCACGTGGTTTGGACCACAAAAATTGTTCGATTAAGTTTCACACACGACTGAAGACCCGGCCTGCTGCATCTTGGCGGTCAAAACCCGTACCAGTACCCATCGACCCGTGGGTTCTGCCAGCTTTTGCCAGACCCATCAGTTCCAATTTCCAGTTCTGGTCTTCGGGTTGTTCTATGTATGTTCACATTCAGAAATCTAACTGTGAATCGCAAAATATTGACTTTTGTACGTTGTTGTCATTTTCTGATGTATTGGCCGCCTTCATAATCAAAAACAAGAGACACACTCCCTGCCCCATCCTGAAAATGAGAGTCAATGGAGTGTGAACGATTATTGGTCCTGCATCTCGGGTATTCTGAGTGGCGAATGGATGGAGACATTCATCAATGACGTATAGGCCACATTTATTAGTGAAAGAGAAAGCGACAGGCTCCCTGCCCCATTCTGAAAATCAGCCTCAACAGAGCGTCAATGATTTTTGGCATTACATCAAGGTTCATCTGAGTGGCCATTGGTTGCAGACATTCATGAATGAGGTATTGGCCACCATTATAGGGAAATGAGAAAGTGACACGCTCCCTGCCCGAGTCTGAAAATTAGCGTCAATATAGTGTCAACAATTGTTGGTCTTGTAAGTCAGGTAAGTAATCGGAGACTTGGTTCTTGTAATGCATAATGAAAGTATTGGCCGCCTTAATGGGTAAAAATGCTAGTTACGACATTGCTACTATCTCCAAAAAATGAGTGTCAATGGAGCCTCAACAATTGTTGGTCTTGTAAGTCATGTAATTTAAGAGTGATTTGGTCGTTGTTATACATAATCAAAGTATTGGTTGCCTTTATCGGCCAAAGAGACAGCGACACACTCCTTGCCCCATCTTGGGAATGAGTGTCAACGCAGCATTAATAATTTCTGGTTTTGCATCTTCATTAATCAAAGTGCAATGTAGCCATTATTGATTATATATGAATTTTTGACTGGTATTATAGGCTAAAGCACTCATGAACACTGAATTGCAGCATTGAAAATGATTCAAATTGTGATTATCCAGGTGGCTGTCGTGGGAATATCTCTTGCATATCTGCCAGTAAAGGCTGCCAACTCCTTGTTCATAGATGTCTGCAATCAAGCGCCACATAGATTACCCAAGATTGATGTCCAATAATCGTTGACACTCTGTTGACACTCATTGCCAAGATGGGGCAGGGATTATGTCGCTTTCTCCTTTGCCTATAAAGGCAGCCAATACTTTGATTATGTATAATAACGACTAAGTAACTTTTTAATTACCTGACATACACAACCAAAAATCGTTGATGCTCTGTTGACACTAATTTTGTCACTCACATATCTGCAATATGGAACAATTCAATTTGGCATAGTATATTAGTAATGGTGGTTCGGCAGCTGTTCTATCATCTTCATGTACTTTTTCCTTTATCACTACATTGTTCTCCAACAATACATATAAATATATCCTTTAAAATATACTTTAAAGTGTCCGCTAATTGTAGATAATACTAATACTCAACAATTCTGTTCCATTCTATCAATGCTTGTCTTCACTGTCATGTTCCCTCAATAGGCTGCTCTTGTGTGTAAAATGGATGTCAGCTGCATTACCATGCAGCAGATTGTCAACTGATCAGTGGATTGTCGTTCATCAGTCAGCAAATCTGGAATCAAATCTTTATCGTGCTGGTGATCCTTGGCATATGCACCAAGATTGAAAAATTGAGCATCGGGAAGAGGAGTATGTCCATATACATATCCAGGGGGCACACCTTCGATTTGGGAACTTTGAGCTCCCTCTGTGTCACCAGGTGGCACAGGTGGCGTTCCAGGTGAAGGTGGAGCCGGTTCTGGTGGAGGTGCACCTGATCCTTCCTACCTGCAGCGTGTCTGCGAATTCATTGCTATGCCTTTTTGGCAAGAACGGCAGTCGTCCATTTGATTTTCACGAACCAAAGCTGGGTGTCTTTCTATCGCAGCCTTCATCCCTCTCACCCCAGGAGTCTCAACTCCACGTGTCTTTTCTTCTCAGACTTTGTGTGATGGGGACACGTGACCCGAGGCCGCGTAAGCGCCATTGTATATTAGTTGCCGCTGCGATGCTTAGATCAGTACTGAATATCTTACAACCATACTCGCCACCTATACTCACTCGCTCTCGTGTGCAACAATATACCATATCATATGTCTGCAGTCAGGTGTAGGCGTACGTGCCCTTACACCATATTCGATTTTCAGTTCTCAGATACGTTTTGCTCACGAGGATATACCAGTTTTACCCCTATTGTCAAAGAAAGACACAATGGATAGGAAACAAACAGCTTGCGCATCACTTCTACCATCAATCGTCTACTTTGCCTCCTAACCAAGCTGCCAGAGGGAAATTGCACCCGGCTAGTACACATTCGAGCATGGAAAACCTACGATCGCCTCTCGGCTGAGTAACCCCTATTCTCACCTGAGGAGCCTCTGTGCTTCTGGAGGATGGGTTCTGCGATGAGAACGATCACGACGACGAAGAAAACACTGCCGACATTGAAGATGCCCTGAGTAATGGCCTAGGCGACAACCTGCGCAACGTCCTGGCTGACAACCCCAGTGAGCCCGAGCTTACCACGCAATCAGAGATCGTGTCTATGCGAAAGATGATGGAGGAACAACGAGAAATGCTCAACAATGCTATTCAACAGAAAACTCAGCTATGCGTGCAAAATGCTGAGCTGATGGAAGCCAACTGGGAATACCGTAGAGAGTCTATTCGACCAGAAGCAACGAAAACGAAAATCTTTGACATGACCCATCCAGAATGGTACTGTGGTGGAGGAAAGGAGCTTGATAACTTCCTCGACACCTTACGATCTAACTTCCAATCCCACGTGCACCTATTCCCGCACAGAGATCCCGACAAAGTCCAATACACAGTAAGCTTTCTCAGCACATGGAACAATCACCTGCACCTGGCACAGAGACAGACACAGATGACCAATCTGGTGGAGTGGCTTCGAGACCGACGGAGAGACTCAGATCCCTGTTTGGAAGACTTCGAGGCCTTTTCGGAAGAAATGCAAAAGATGTATGGCAACAAGGACCAAAAACTCAACGCGGGAATGAAATGTACGACCGACTCCCTCTGAGGAGCGAATGAACCGGTGGGAGTCTACGACAATCAAATCAAAGCAAATTGGAGAGCAGCGGGATGGCTACCACAGGATAACGAGAACCTGTACGAAATCGCTTCGAGCGGAATACGACCCGGACTTAAGTCTAAGATCAAGCCGTTGACCCCACAGAACGGCAGATGTGACAGCATGGAAGAACTTTTCGACCGCACCGCCGATTCAGAAGTCTAGCCGGACGGCAAAACGCCCCAAATTCAGCAGCCACATCAACACCAAAAGCAGTCAGAAGGATCATCTCAACAAGGGGGCAAGAAACGCAACTTCAGACCATCCATATCCGTGCGGGCCGAAGCAACGAAGCCTGACAAGTCAAAGTCGGACAACAATGATAAACGCACTCCCACCTCTTCGGTCTCGCTAGAGCTCTATGAAACTTGGAAGTCGGAAAGAAAATGCATACGGTGTGGTTCACCGAAACATAAAACATTCCGGTGCTCGAAATATACACACGCCACCTTCCCAATAACCTTGCTCCTCCAGGAGATGGAAAACAAATCATAAGCCAGCGCTCCTTCGATAGTCAACAACCAAAATACTAGCTTATCTCTCTCGGTATCTAGCTTGGCGAGAGAGGATGGACGAACGGGAGCTTGGATTGCAGTCAATGGGTACAAGGAAGTTGATGGCATCATTAGAGGAAATACAACCCTATCGGATTTCACTAAAGCCGAGGGTTGTCTTTGAGAGCCCGAAAGCTCTCATATCAAGTCAATATTTGTGTGGAATGGCAAGACCAGATTCATCACACATTGTCAACGAAGTTCAGATATGAGATAAACACGGAGAATTGGAACGAATACCAGCACTCATTGATTGCGGTGCTACAAGCATCTTTATATCTCCACAACTTCTCAATAGACTCGGACTACCCCCCGAAGCAGCGCACATCACAACTCCTGGCCTTGATGGTTAGGTGATCGCCCATGTGAGGAAGAGGTGCAAGAGGGTGATGACGGTCTAAGATAGGGATAATTTAGCCCCAGTCCACGAACCGGAGGTGCTGGTTGTCCCAATGAAGGCATATGATCCAGTACTGGGAACACTATGGTTCACAACCCGCAAGCCGGAGATCGACTGGGCTACCAGCCGATTACCTTCATTAACAACCCCAAGTGGCCAAGGGGTGGCACGCAGATTAGGTGTGATAGTGCAGTGGTATGAAGGTCAGGATGACGAAAGTAATAATGTACGGCCACCAGACATTGGTGGAAGTACGCGGATGATCAACTCGACATTGGAGATCCCTGTGGATTCAGATGGAAACCCCAGTGAGAGCGGCGAGGACAGTCCTACTCCACATATTGAAACACTCAGAGCAACCGCATTTGACGGTCTCTAAGCTAGCGACGAGACCATCCAGACATTCGCCCTATGAATTGGGGAATGCAGTGGACTGCTGGGAGCGACTCTGGAGGTCACCACATTCGAAGATCCAGGTGGGATGGAGACTATCAACCAAAAGCGCGGGACGAGCGAGCAGGGAGCAGCCGCGGTATTTGCGGCAGAAGAGGAACCTCACTCAGGTGTACTTGAATGACTGCTACCGGCACGCCCAGTCACAATGGGCAGTTGTTGGACTAGCGGGGTTTGGCTCGTTCCTGGGCGAACCGCGGGATCTGGAGGTCCCTTGTGTTCCTTCCCTATCATCTTCCCAAATCCTATGTCGGAGATAGAAGCTAACATACAGATGCAGGATCAGGTACTGAACCTACTGATGATGGAGGTTGTACCACCGTGAGATACAACGACTATGTGGAGGTGTTCAACAAAGATATGGCAGAGACTCTCGCACCGCACCGACCAATTGATCGCGCAATCAATCTGGAATGAGATTTCAATTTGCCATCTGGCCGAATCAAGAACCTTTCGGAAGTCGAGTTGAAAACCCTCAAGGCGTATATCGAAACAAACCTAGCCAATGGATTCATTCAGCTGTCATCATCGCCTGTGGCAACACCAATCTTGTTTGCAAAGAAGCAGGATGGCGGACTGCGGCTGTGTGTGGACTACTGAGGTCACAATACAGCCACTGTGAAGAACCAATATCCTCTCCCACTGGTCTCAGAGATGCTCGACAGATTGCGAGGAGCCCGGATCTTCACAAATCTGGACCCCAGGAATGCCTATCACCATATCCGAATCAAGGATGGGGACGAGTACAAAACGCGTTCCGCACTCAGTACGGGCAGTTCGAGTACCGAATCATGCCGTTCGGCTTTATGAACGCACCAGGTACTTTCCAAGCCTATATCGACGATTGCTTACGGCCTTACATTGACCACATTGCAGTGTGTTACTTTGATGATATACTGATCTACTTGACCAACGAGGAGGAGCACGATAAGCAGGTATGCCAAGTTCTGGAACGACTAAGAGAATTTGGGCTCTACCGCAATGCCGAAAAGTGCCTTTTTGGAGGCTCGGAGGTGGGCTTTCTCGGATTTGTCATTAGCCCCGATGGGATTGCCATGGAATCGGACCGCATATCAACGATTGAGGACTGGCCAACCCTGGAGTCCGTCCGGGACCTGCAGGTGCTTCTTGGATTCACAAACTTTTACTGGCGGTTCATCCGGAAATATGCAAAGGTAACAACGCCAATATCAGACCTACTAAAGAAAGCAGAGAACTCCAGGACGTCTAAACAGGTCAAATCGGAATGGACTGGGGATGCCGAACTCATGTTCCGGAAGTCAAAATGTGTCATCACTGATGCACCCATCCTCAAGCATTTCGAACCGGCTGAGCCGATTATTCTGCAGACCGATGCAAGTGGCTTTGCCATAGCTGGCATTCTCAACCAGTACTACGGTCTCAGGACTCTCAGACCGGTCAACTTCTACTCTCAAAAATCCTCAGGTGCAGAAAAGAACTACGACATATACGATCAGAAGCTCTTGGCCATCACGGAGACTATGAAGCAATGGCGTCACTACCTCGAGGGAGCGAATCATGAGGTTCTCATACAATGCGACCATAAGAACCTCGAATATTTCCAAACGTCAAAAGTGCTCTCCCAGCAACAGGCTATATGGGCAGAGATCCTCTCGTCATACGACTTCGTTCTCGAACACCAGGAAGGCAAGAAAAATCCAGCGGATGGACCATCGAGAAGACCCGACTATGAGATCGGCTCTGAGAACATGACAGCAAGGCTCCTGGCCACCTTAGCAGTGACCACTATCACTGAATCATATGGTGACCTTCTACCAGAAATCAAGACAGCCCAGGAGGCTGACTTCTTAGCCACAGAAATACGGCCAACCTTGGTTGATGTTTCAACGGCAGATGAGAGTCAATGGAGATCTATCGACGGAGCTCTGACCAATGAGAGGAGGATATACTTACCTGTGGCACTCCGTAGTAGAGTGACCAGCCTGTTCCACGACAACCCCGAATCTGGTCACTTCGGAGCCCTGAAGACAGCCGAGCTTGTATCTCGAGATATTCATTGGCCTGGGATGGACTCAGAGATACGGAAGTACGTTGCCGGCTGCGAGTTGTGCCACCGAATCAAAGCACTGCGTCACGCACAATATGGACTCAACATGACACTGCCACCCCCTTCTCTTCCCTGGGAGGGTATTACAACGGACATCATTACTGACTCACCAGAGTCAATTGCGTCGGGATACACCAAGATCCTGGTAATCATCGACCGTTTGACTGAAGTGGCGACTTCCCTCCCCTGCAGAAACAACATTGACTCCCCAGAGCTAGCACCAATGTTTTTCGAACACGTGATCTGCAAACACGGTGTACCAGACATTATCACTACTGATCGTGACAAGGAGTTTACCAGTCGATTTTGGGACAGAGGTTGCTACCACCTCAGCATCAATCACCGACTCTCGACCGCTTTCCACCCGCAGACAGAAGGTCAAACTGAGCGGCTGAAACAACCGATGGAGCAGTACCTCCAAGCCTTTTGCAACTACAAGCAGGACAACTGGGTTGAATTGTTACCGCTGGCGGAATTCGCGTTCAACAACTCCATCCACCATTCCGCGCTGATGACACCCTTCTGGGCGAACTACAATTACCACCCCACGATGCAGTTCAAGCCTCCCAAGGACCCCAGTTACAGATCACAGGTGCAGGCAGACTCGTCGATGACGGGCATGAAAGAGGCCGACCAAATGCTCCGGGAGAACATAATTGAGGCTCAGGAGTGGCAAACAAAGTACGCCGGCGGGAAGTAGATGACTTTTGCCGTTGGAGACAAAGCTTGGCTATCGACCAGGTACTTGAGAACATCTATGCCTTCAAAGAAGCTCGAATACAAACGCACAGGACTGTATATGGTAGGTAGGATAATCAATGAGAATGCTCACAAACTAGACTTGCCGAGTACAATGCGGAACCACAACGTTTTCCATGTGTCGCTTCTCGATCGTTATACACAGCCAGTCGGAAGACAACCATCATCAGAACCACATCCGGTGATAGTCGATGAAACAGAGGAATGGGAAGTCGACCACATACTCGACTCCAGGCGACGTTATTGCAAGCTGCATTATCTCATCCACCGGGCCGGTTACAACCATATACGCATGAGCTGGGACCCGGCGGACCACCTTGAAAACGCCAGTGATTTGGTTGACAAATTTCACTGAGAGTACCCTGATCGACCACGGTAATAGAGGTATAGAGTTCGAGAGTGGAGGTACGGAGGACACGGAAGCTGTTTGGACGTTTCATTTGTACTCTTGTCTCGCTTCCCTTCTCTTCTGATTGGATCTGCCGGGTATAAATGGCGTCAGCATGGGATATACCACCTACCAATGGAGGTGGAGTTTCCCCGTGCACCGAATCTGCCAAAACGTCGCCATTGAGCTGTACCGATCGGTTGTGGGACAATGGGCACGTACGATTGCGTACGTAGAGTGATTGTTTCATTCCTTGTTTCCCTTCCTTCTTTTCTCTTATATACTAGCTTTGGCAGTCCAGGAGGTCTGCGCCTAGAGAGGGGGAAGATGTAACGACGACACAGGACTCGAGGCTAGGTAAGCGCCATTGAATATAGGTCGCTGCTGCGACTCCTAGATCAGTATCAAATATCTTACCACTATACTCTCCAACTATACCCACTCGCTCTCGTGTGCAACCGTATTCCATATCATACATCTGCGGTGAAGCGTAGGCGTACGTGCCCTTACACTTTGCTCCAACATTTCATTATGCGGTATTCCATTTCCTCGATTGCGGTGCATGAAAACCCTCCTTAGGCCAGTTTGGCCATATTCAAGGCAAGGCGCCTGTCTGACTGTTCGAGTTGTACCCTACCTCTTTGCCTTGCCATAGTCACTGACACATTGAAAACCTACAAGAAATTAGTTACTGCTTCTAAAAATGGGATTCAGCTATTACCTCTACCAGGTAGAACTCCATAGCCTCCTCTACGGTCATTGAAGCCTGTGTCGCCCACTCTCACGGACACTTAACACGAAATTCATCCACAACAATACTGGAGCTGACATCATCATGATGTTCAATTATGTGTACTGTGTGGACAAATGCTTTGGTCAACCAGGGAGGTTGCCCATTGCAGGCAGCTATAGATTGGTCACAGAGCTCTCTACTGACACCAGCTATACATTATACTGTCGGTTGACAGCTGTCTAGCTCGGTATGGATTTACTAACATCGTATTGCATCCAGCTTCTATGCTTGCCGCTTCGAGTTTTTGAGACCATTTGTAACTGTGCGTCCCGTGTCATATTTTCAGTGGCTGCATTGGCAGTGTAATGGTGAACTATCTGGTGTCTGCGTTGCTGCTGTGTCCCAGCGGGTGGTGCATTGGATGAAGCGCCGGTCAGTCGGCTCGATTCGCATCCACTCCCACCCTGCTTAGATGTTTCTAGAGCCTAGACTTGCTGTTGTGGAAAAGGTGAGCAAGAGGATAACAAAAAGAAGTGGGAAGCCCTGAGGAATATATAGTTAGCTTCAAGTCAAAATGGAATGAGTGACAGCCAACTTGCACATTCCACTCAGGATGAATCCTACTAGATATAACTGCAGGTTGAAGGGGTTCCGATCGTGCCGCGATTTGCAGTAAGTCGGTCCGATGTTGTACGTTTGTTTACAAGGAAACATTGTGGTGAACGACAGCTAAAATCTCTTGATTGAATGATATGAAATGTATATTCTCCAATGGAAAGGATGTCTGGTGATGTTTGTCTCAATACATTGCCGGCATCTTACATGAACCAGATGCTAACCATCATATCATGATGTATGGTTAGAATTACCATTCCCAATGAAGTGATGGCAAAAACCCAGATTTTGTTTTGTTCGACTTGATCAAATGTACCAACCTTGACATCAATGTCCCAGCTTGCCTCCATGTGGTCCATATCTTCCAACATCCAACATCTCACCCAACAACAAAGTCAACACAAAATACAACATCAGCAACAACCCTAGTTTCCGTCTGAAACACCCGGGTGTTCCGGACGGCTCTGACGGCTCTGACGGAACCTCGTACCCTCTGACGGAGAATTACACGCTACCCGTCGCCCAGGCGACGGGTCGCGTTGCATACTCACCTCCATTACTATGCGCCCGGTATACGCACCATCAGAACGACACGTGTGTGACACTCTTCGCAGGGGCTGCAGTTATGCTGTAGCCGTTCACACAACGCCTGGCGATGTTTATGCCTTTCTTCGGCCGATAGCCACATTTTACCTCTCCGCTATTGCTATAATATATC